>Ga0180216_1000087_pt1 | contig 116478 bp, 107 predicted proteins | sample eDN3rd37CBELigMG_FD_128879 | JGI IMG/M metagenome (GOLD analysis project Ga0180216, IMG submission 128879) | Enriched Miracle-Growth compost microbial communities from Emeryville, California, USA - eDNA 3rd pass 37_C BE-Lig MG (version 2)... ... | reverse complement strand
CTCAAGATCTACAAGGGCGGCGAGCACCCGCACGAGGCGCAGAGCCCGGAGAAGCTCGACGTGGCCGGCCTCAACCGCAAGAACAAGAGGGTCTAAGGACGATGGCACAGGAATCCAAGTCTTTGGAAGACCTCGGCGAGATCAAGGGCGCCGTCGCCCAGGCCGCGCCCCAGCACGTCCAGAAGCTGGACAGCCTCGGCCGCGCCTACGCTACGGGTAAGCGCAAGAACGCCGTTGCTCGCGTCTGGATCAAGCCGGGCAAGGGCGTCATCACCGTGAACGCGAAAGACTACACCGCCTACTTCGCCCGTCCGGTGCTTCAGATGCTGCTTCAGCAGCCGCTGTCGGCGACCAACCGCTCGACGCAGTACGACATCCTGGTGACGGTCGCGGGCGGCGGACTTTCCGGCCAGGCCGGTGCGGTGCGCCACGGTATTTCCAAGGCCCTCACCTACTTCGAGCCGGACCTGCGCTCGATCCTCAAGAAGGGCGGCTTCCTTACCCGCGACAGCCGCGTCGTCGAACGCAAGAAGTACGGCCGCATGAAGGCTCGCCGCAGCTTCCAGTTCTCGAAGCGCTAATCGGCACGGCATTGCCGGGCATCGAACATCATGGTGGGCCGCCTCTCGGGGCGGCCCGTCGCATTTTTGGTCCACCGCCCACTTGCCCGCCGTTCCCGGGAGTGCCACATACCGCCCGGGTGGGAATTACAGCCCCGGCGCAGGCCGGTGGCGCGGACAGGGTGTGAGATGGACTGGCTGCTAAACGACCTGAGCTATCTGCTCGGGGTGATCGGCGAAGAAGCGCAGCATCTCGTTTCGATCGACTGGTACCGCCAGAACTTCGTCCCCCTCCTCAACATCATCATGATCGATCTGGTGCTGGCGGGCGATAACGCCATCATCGTCGGTCTCGCGGCCTCGCGAGTGCCCAAGGCGATCCGTAGCCAGGTCATTTTCTGGGGCATCGCCGCCGCTGTCGTGCTGCGCATTCTGTTCGCGGCCATAACGGTTCAGTTGCTGACGGTCATCGGCCTGACGCTCGCCGGTGGCATCCTGCTGCTGTGGGTGTGCTGGAAGATGTACCTGCAGATCACGACGGGCAGCCATCATTCCGATGTCGGGGCCGGCGAACAGCCGCACCACGACGGCGAGATGAGCTTCTGGTCGGCGGTGGGCCTCATCACGCTGGCCGATGTGTCGATGTCGCTCGACAACGTGCTGGCCGTTGCCGGCGCGGCCAAGGGCTCGATCTTGGTGCTCGTCATCGGCCTCGCCATCGCGATCATACTGATGGCGGTCGCTTCGCATTACATTGCGAACCTGCTCGTGAAGTATCCCTGGATCACCTGGATCGGCCTTCTCATCATCCTCTGGGTGGCCCTCGAGATGATCTACAAGGGCTCGCACGAGGTGACGTGCAATGCCTTCAACTTCGGATGCTCGGAGACCCTGTGGCAGGGCATCAAGCACCGATTGGGCTTCTCATAACGCGCTTTAAGCGCTCTCCGCGCAAACAGCACCGTATTTACAAGGGGCGCGCGGGGGACTAATCCCGCGCCATCGGCGCATGTCGCAACATCCCTTGCATAGAACCAGCAGTCCTGAAGCCATGACCACGGCAAAAGAAGCGCAAATCTTCATCGACGGTGAAGCGGGCACGACGGGTCTTCAGATCCGCGAGCGCCTCGCGACCCTGCCGGGCGCTGCCGTGCTGAGCATCGATCCGGCGCTGCGCAAGGATAACGACGCGCGCAAGGAGATGCTGCGCCAGGCCGACCTCGTCGTGCTGTGCCTGCCGGACGATGCCGCGCGCGAGGCCGTCGCCATGTGCGAGGCGCTTGGCGAGGAAGCGCCGCGTATCCTCGATGCTTCCACCGCACACCGCACGAGCGGCGGATGGGTCTATGGCTTTCCCGAGCTGAGCGCGGGACAAGCCGAAGCCGTGCGCACGGCTAAGCGCGTCGCCAATCCTGGCTGCTACCCGACCGGCGCGATCGCCCTCATTCGCCCGCTCGTCGATGCGGGCATCATCCCGGCCGACTACCCCATCACCGTCAATGCGGTGAGCGGCTATTCCGGCGGCGGGCGGTCGATGATCGAGGCCTACGAGGCGGGCACGGCTCCCGCGTTCGAGCTCTATGCGCTCGGGCTCGAGCACAAGCATATCCCCGAGCTCATGCGCTATGGCGGGCTCACACGGCGGCCGATCTTCGTGCCGTCGGTGGGCAACTTTCGCCAGGGCATGATTGTGTCGGTGCCGTTGCACCTCGACACGCTGCCGGGCAAACCCTCCCTGCGCGATCTGGAGCGCGTGCTGGACGAGCACTATCGGGGTAGCGATGTGGTCACCGTCTCGCAGGCGCCGGGTGCGAAGCTCACACGCCTTGCCGCGGAAGTGGCAGACGGCAACGACAGGCTGGAGCTGTTCGTGTTCGGCAAGGCCGAGCTTGGGCAGGCGGTTCTGCTCGCCCGGCTCGACAATCTCGGCAAGGGCGCGGCAGGCGCAGCGGTTCAGAATATTCGCCTGATGCTCGGGATCTAGATGTGAACTTTCAGGAGGTTGTCCATTCGGTCCGAACCGGGGAAGCTGAAGTTGCGACACACCAACTTCACGCCGGGGGACCGAATGAACGTCCACAACAATGCCCGTCTGACACCTAAAGGTCGAGAGGCCATGGTGCTGGCCGTCGTGCGCGGAGGGCTCAGCCGCTCTGAGGCTGCGAGGGCCGTCAACACCACGGTGAAGACCGTCGCAAAGTGGGTTGCCCGTGTCCGCGAAGGCGGCATCGAAGCTCTCGCGGATCGCTCATCGCGGCCGCATTCCCTGCCGAGCCAGACCCCGCAGGCCATCTGCGATGCCGTCGAAGCCCTGCGCCGCCAGCGCCGCACCCAGGCGGCGATCGCCGCCGAGCTGAGCCTGGCGCCGGCAACCGTCAGCCGCATCCTCGCGCGCCGCGGGCTGAGCCGCCTGTCGGCACTCGAGCCCGCAGCACCGCGTCCACGCTATGAGCGCGCGACACCCGGCGAGATCATCCACATCGATATCAAGAAACTTGGCCGCTTCAATGCCGTCGGGTCACCGCATCACCGGCGATCGCACCGGCCAGAGTAATCAGCGCCAGAATGGAACCGCGCCAGGCTGGGAATATGTCCACGTCGCCATCGACGATCACTCGCGCGTCGCCTTCTTGCAGATCTTGCCAAGCGAGAAGAAGGAGCCCGCCGTCGCACACCTCATCGCCGCGGTCGCCTACTACAAGCGCCTCGGCATCAAGGTCGAGCGCGTGATGACCGACAACGGCGCCTGCTATCAGTCGAAGCTCTGGGCCAAGACATGCCGCGAACTCGGCATCAGGCACCTGCGCACAAAGCCCTATACGCCGCAGACCAATGGCAAGGCCGAGCGCTTCATCCAAACCGCGCTGCGAGAGTGGGCCTATGCCACCGCATTCGAAACATCAGAGCAGCGCAAGGCAGAGCTGCCGCGATGGATGCACCGCTACAACTGGCACAGGCCGCATGCTAGCCTCGGCCAGATGCCGCCAATCAGCCGACTCGGCCTGACCAGGAACAACCTCTTGAGGCACCACATCTAGAGCCCGATCGCTTTTCTTCGCGGAAAACCGGTGCCCGCTTTTCCGGAAGCACTCTACTTTGCCCGTGCTTCTCGTCGGAAAACCGGTGCCCACTTTTCCGGAAGCACTCTAGACGGGGGCGGCGCGCGTGATGCGATGAAGATGCAGCGTCGCCGCGGCAATGACGATGGCCGCTCCACCCTGGTGGACAAGGCCCAGCGCGAGCGGCACACCCATCAACAGCGTTGCTATGCCGATCAGCATTTGCGCGACGAGGCAGACCGCCAGCAGCGTCGCGGAAGCGACGACGCGCTCGTCATCCGCCGAGCGGATCAGCGACACGAGGTGCACCAGCGCCAGCGCCACGACTGCGTAGGCCACGATACGGTGGTCGAACTGCACGGTCGTCACGTTCTCGAAGAAGTTCACGTACCATGGCTTGTGGGCGAGCAGGCCGTCCGGGACGAGCTTGCCGTCCATCAGCGGCCAGGTGTTGTAGGTGAGGCCGGCATTGAGGCCCGCCACGAGCGCGCCGAGCCCGGACTGGGCGAAGACCAGGAGGAACAGCCCCACTGCGGTGCGCCGCTGCCCCGCCGTGACCGTGAAGCGGATGCGCTCGCCGGCCGGTGTAGCCGTCAGCGCGAGCCAGACGAGCAGCGACAGGATCGCAAAGGCCGTCACCAAGTGCAGCGCGAGACGGTACTGGCTGACGTCGATACGATCGACCAGCCCCGACTTCACCATATACCAGCCGATGCCGCCCTGCAGGCCGCCGAGCGCGAAGACGCCGAGGCACATGAGGGCGAAACGGCCGCGCACCTTGCCGGTGATCCAGAAGAAGAGGAACGGCAGCGCAAAGGCCACGCCGATGAAACGGCCGAGGAAGCGGTGCGCCCATTCCCACCAGTAGATCGCCTTGAACGCCTCGAGGTCCATGCCGGCGTTGACGATCGAATACTGCGGGATGGCTTTGTACTTCTCGAACGCCGTGTGCCAGTCGGCATCGTTGAGCGGCGGAATAGCGCCCAGCAGCGGCTGCCATTCGGTGATCGAAAGGCCGCTATCGGTGAGGCGCGTTGCGCCGCCTACGACGATCATCGCAAAGACGAGCGCTGCGACGAACCACAGCCAGACGCGCACACCGGCGGAGCTCTGCGCGCCGGCAATAGTGCCCGCCGCGTAATCTGAAACGGATGCGGCCAAGGTTCGCGTGTCCCCTACTCGAGTTTCGGGGGCCTGATACCGGGGGCTGGCCCGGCAATCAAGGTCTCCGAACGCCGCGGCGATTGCTGCACCGCACGCAATCCGTTGGCGTTTGCGCGTGCGGGCCCTCTACCGCGCCGGTCTTAGATGGAAAGCCGCCCGCCGGAATAGCGCTTAAGCGTGTTCATCAGCGCGAACGGCACCCCGGACAATAGCGCCTTCACGTAGCGCACGTCCTGGAAGTCACCGTTGAGCGACAGGCGGGGCAACCCCGTCAGCTCGTTGATGTGCTCGGGGTAAAGCAGCCCCTTCTGTGTCGTCACCGCCGTTTCGATGCCAAGCTCCTCGGCGATGCGGAACTCGCGCTCGCCGGCGCTGCGGGCGCATCCGAACGGATAGCTGAAGTGGCGGCACGGGCGGCCAAGCTCGGCCTCGATGCGCAGGATGCTTTCGGCCATCTCGTCGCGCACCTCGGTCTCGTCGAGCTTGCCGAGGGCGAAGTGGCGACGCGTGTGCCCGCCGATGGTCACCAGCGGATCGTCGGCGAGATCGCGCAGCTCGTCCCACGACATGATGAGATCGGCGTGGGCGCGCTCGGGTCTGATGCCATGGTCGGACGCCAGCTCGGCCACGAGTGCGCGGGCTTGGCGCTCGGGGATTTCGCGCAGCCACCAATAGATCTCGTGGTGCGCAATCTGCTTTTCGGCGGCGGTCGAAAGACGGAAGTGGCGCGTCTCCCCACGCATTGCGAGCGTGATCTGCGGCGCGGCCCGTAGCACCTTCTCGAAGGTGAGCCACCAGAAGTCGCCCTTTCCGTCGGCGAAATCGGTGGGCACGTAAATGGTGAAGGGCACTTTGTGCCGACGGAAGACCGGATAGGCGTAGTCGCGGTTGTCGCGATATCCATCGTCCAGCGTGAAGCAGGCGAAGGGGCGCGCGGGATCGGGATCCTGCAAACGCTCGCGCACACCGTCGAGGGGAATGACATCAAATCCCGCTTCGATGACTTCGCGGACGACCTCATCCAAGAACTGCGGCGTGACCCTGAGGATGCGGTTGGGCTCGAACTCCATCGGCGGATGGGGATCGACCTGATGCAGCATGAAGATCACGCCGGCGCCGCGCGTGTAGGGCGCCAGCAGATTGCCCGCGCCGGTATAATGGACAGCGGCGAGGGCTGTCTTCAGAAGCGCCGTAGATCGTCTGCTCATCCCCATCCTCATGCGTCGGCGCGGGCACGTCCGCAAATGCGCCCCATAGTGCACAGCACAGCAATATTCATGCAGCTAGGCTGGCGGGAGACTTAACCCCTCGCCAAAGGCCCATCGGTTGGCTAACGGCCCATTAAACCCGGGCCGCGGGCGCTAAGTCTTCAGCCGATGCGCGCCTCGAGGCCGGCCTTCGACGCCAGGCGTGCGAGCCGATCCCGTGTCAGCTGGCCCGATTTGGTACGCTCGAGCCGGAACAGCTCGATGTCGGTCACCTCAAAGCCGAGGAAGCTGCCGGGTCTGTCGACGGTGATGCCACGGCGGCGCGCCTCGCTGACGACGATGCCTGCATCGAAGCGGCCGAGGATCGCCTCGAAGAGCGCGCGGGCGACGTCGGTGCGTGCAATGACGATGATGTGGTCGTAGGCGGTGTCGAGCGCATCGAGCGTGAGATTCAGCCGGTCCGGATCGAGGAGCGTATCGCGGTCGAGCACCGCCGTGCCTGCGGGGATGAAATGCGCTCCGCTCGCGGGAACGCGCGTGACGACGTCCTCGAAGCTCGCCTTACCCTGCAGCAGCTCGTTCAGGCCAGCACGCGGCTCCATGCCGATGCTCTCGGCGAGGCCATGTCCCTCGGGGCTCCAGTCGACCAGGATGACATCGGCGCCGGCATCGGACATCGCCTTTACAAGCTCAACGCCGTCGCCGCCGGCATCGATGTAGTCTCCCGCTCCTGTCATCAGCGCGCGGAAGCCGCCGATATCCTGCGGCTGGGCCATGAGCTGGCGCGCGAGATCGCCAACCGATTGCACGATCTGGACGCGGGTAGCATCGCGGGCAAGCACGGGTACCAGCGTGCCTCCGGCGATGGCGGTGTCGTCTCTCTGCTCCACTGCGCGCTCTGCGACAGGCGTGCGAGCGGCGGTGAAGAGCGCTTTGGTGACGACGATAGCGATGCCGAAGAGGAACGTCGCAAGGCCCACCAGCACCGCATATGGCAGCGGCTTGGGGAAGCTCGGAACGCTCGTCGGGCGCGCGATCGAGACGATCTGCGCCTCGACGGGTACGGCACGGCGGTCGGCCGCGACGCGGTTCGCTTCGAAACGGGCTTGCAGGCGCTCCAGCTCGTCGCGCTTCGATTTCGCCACGGCTTCGAGCTGACGCAGCTGCACCTCGTTCTCGCCCGTGCCGACAACCTGCTTCTTCATGGCGTCGAGGCTTTGACGGGCCGAGGCTTCGCGCGTCGCCGCTATGGACGCGCTCTTCTCGATGCCCTCTACGATCTTGCCAACCTCGCTTTTGATCTGGCGCTCGAGACCGGCGAGATCGGCGCGGAGCTGGCGCATACGCGGATGGGCCGGCAGCAGTGTCGCTGAAAGCTCGGAAAGCTGGCGCTCCACGCGGACGCGCTGCTGCACGAGGTTCTGAATGAGCGGCGAGCGCTGCACATCGGGAAGCGATTCCGCGTTCCCCGCACGGACCATCTCGCGCACGGACTGCGCACGCGCGTCCGCTTCGCTGCGCGCAGCCTGGGCGCGCGTCAGCTCGGCGTTGAGATCGGCGAGCTGCTGCTGGTTGAGGCCGGTGTTGGTCGGACCGCCCTTGAAGATATCGGCCTTGGCACGAAACTGCTCCACCGCCGCTTCTGCCGCGGTCACCTCTTTCATCAGCTTGTCGATTTTCGGCTGAAGCGCCTTCTGCACCTCATCGGTTTCCGACAGGCTGCGTTTGGCGAGCGAGGTGCGATAGGCTTCCGCGATACGATTTGCGACCTCGGCGGCAAGGGCCGGATCACTCGAGGTAAAGCGGATGCCGATGACGCGGCTCTCCTTCGGGGAGTACACGTCGAGGCGCTTGAAGAAGGCCTTCAGCACGCGATCCTGCTCGCTCTCGGCGGAGCGGTTGCCGATCGACAGCGCCTCGAGAATGCGACCGAGCTTGCTCGGCTGCGCGAGCGCGTCGTTGAACTCGGGGTTTTTGTCGAGCTTTTCATCCGCGATGATCTGCAGCGCGAGGTCGGGCGACAGCAGACTGCGCAAATGCGTGTTGATCGCCTCCTTGTCGAGGCGCGAGGCTACGGCATCGGGGCTGCGGTCGTTATCGTCTTTCGGCGCAACAACCTGGATCTGCGCCTCCGATGTATAGCGGGGCGGAAACTGAGACAGCAGCGCATAGGTGATGCCGCCCGCAACCACGCCGAGCAGCAGCAGCTTCGGCAGGGCGCGGCGCAGCGAGCGCCAAACGGCGCCGAGATCGATATCGTCGGGAGAGGCGGTAGCCATGGAGGAGAAAGCCACTTCCAAGAGAGCTAAACGTTGCCTCAAATTAGAGCTTCGCCGGGTTGCGATTTGATTAAGCGTCCGATAGCCGGACATTCGCTCAGATTTTATTAACTCTACCGTCGCAGATTGGGGACCGGTGAAACTCCGTCCGGCTCCAGTCCCATGTCCTTGCTGCGCACCGCCACCCTGATCACGCTCACAGCCGCGCTCGTCCTCGGCGGGTGCGCACAATCTCCGTTGGGCGAACTGGCGGAGGACATCAGCGCCCTTTCAGGCATCAGCGTAGCTGCCGCACCCTTGCCGCCGGCTGCCGACAACGAGGTTCCGGTCGACGTCATCCATGATGATCTGCCTGCCGTTGCCGATGCTACGCAGCCGCAAAAGACCGCGGCATGGGGGGAAGCCACCGTGCAGCCGGCTGTGGCCCAGAGCGCCGGCGAGGTTACGCGGGCCGCGCTACGGCCGAGCCTTCCTACCGATGAGCAGGCGGCCGTCGACGGTGCGGCGGCCGCCGCAAAGTCGAAACCGGTCCAGGTTGCAGGTGGCTGGCATGCGGGCCCGCAAATGGTATCGCCGGTTCCTGTCGCCCCGGCACCGGTCGCCTGGGGTCCGGCGGTCGTCGTCTCCGGCGACATCTCGGCTGGTCCCACGGGCCACGAGCCCTACCTGCTCGACACCGGCGACCGGCTGCGCGTGTTCGTCTACGGGCAGCCGAACCTGTCACGCCTTTATACGGTCGATCAGGTCGGGAACATCGCTGTTCCACTGATCGGCTCCGTGCGCGCCCGGGGGCGGACTACCGTCGAGCTCGAGCGGACCATCGCAGCGCGCCTCGGGCGCGAATACGTGAAGGATCCGCAGGTCACCGTCGATGTGGCGCAGAATCGGCCCTTCTTCATCCTCGGAGAGGTGCGCTTGCCGGGCCAATATCCGTTCGTGTCAGGCATGACGGTGGAGCAGGCCGTGGCCATCGGCGGCGGCTACTCCGAGCGTGCGAGTCGCCGCAGCTACCGCATCACCCGCAAGCTCGGCGCCCTCGTTGACCAAATCGAAGCACCTGGCGATTACCCCTTGTGCCCGGGCGACACCGTCTACGTCTACGAGCGCTTTTTCTAGTTGCAGGTGACATCGAGATCGGCGTGGCGGAGCGGTTGCGTATCATTCACTGCTTTCGTGCGCCGGTGGGCGGGCTGTTCAGGCACGTGCTCGACTTGAGTGGCGAGCAGGCTGCACGCGGACACGCCGTCGGCTACATCATCGATTCGACAGTTGCAGATGCGCTCACAGAGCAGCGCTTGGCCAAGGCGGCGGCGCATCTGGAGCTCGGCATCACCCGCATTCCGATGGGCCGGATGCCGGGACCGCGCGATCTCGCCACCAGCCGCGCCATCCGTGAAGCGGCGCAAGCTCTCGCAACGGACGTGTTGCATGGCCACGGCGCCAAGGGCGGCGCATTCGCGCGCCTTGCGGGGCGCGGCCTTCCGAAGCGGCCGCGCAAGGCTTCCGTCTTCTATACGCCGCACGGTGGCAGCCTGCACTACGGGCCAACGTCGCTCCAGGGATTGATCTATACGGCCATCGAAAGGCTGCTCGCCCGCTACACCGATGGCCTCATCTTCGAGAGCGACTTCATCCGCCGCGTCTACGATGCGCGAGTCGGCGCTCCCGTCGTTCCGCGGCGCGTGATACCCAACGCTTTGCAGCCCGGCGATTTCACACCGCACAGCCCATTACCCGATGCCGCCGATTTTCTCTTCATCGGGGAGTTGCGCCGGCTCAAGGGCGTCGATGTGCTGCTGCAAGCGTTCGCGCAGCTCTCGAAGCGCCACAGGCTACGCGCGGTCATCGTCGGCGGCGGCCCGGAAGCCGACGCTTTCAAAGCGCTGGCCAGGGACCTCGGCGTCGGCGATACCGTCGCCTTCCCGGGCGCGATGCCGGCGCGGGACGCGTTCGCACTCGGCCGGACCCTCGTTGTCCCATCGCGAGCCGAAAGCATGCCGTACATCGTCCTCGAGGCGGCGGCGGCGGCCGTGCCCCTCATTGCAACGGACGTCGGCGGCATCCCGGAAATCGTTAACGGCACCGATACGCCGTTGCTTCCGCCGGGAGACGTTTCCGCGCTCGTAGCGGCGATGGAGACCGCGCTCACCCAGCCCGACGCTGTAAAAAGCCGGGCCGAGCGCCTGAAGGCATCGGTCGCGAGCCGCTTTACGGTCGCGCGCGCCGTCGATGACGTGCTGGCTTTCTACGCCGAGCGCCTCGACCGCTAACCTTAATTGAAAAGCTTACCGCACGCGGGCGGCGCCTTTGCGCGCGGTGGCACGGGACATGCTTTGAGGCCAGCAGTTCCCGTGTCGTTGTACGCAAGGTTCTCCTGAAATGCTTCAAGTCGGCCAGCCATCCGTTCCCACGATCGACATCGCCCGTCAGATCCCGCGGCTTGCCGATTTCCGCTTCAACGACAAGACGAGCCTCGTGTCGATGCTCGTCATCCGCGGCGCGGTCAGGGCGCTCGATGTGGCCATCGTCGCCGCCATCGGCTTTGCGGTCGCGCTGTTCTATGTCGACGAGCCGGAGATCCTCGCCAATCCCTATTACATGGCCGGCATCCCGCTGACGGCGGCCGCCACCATGATCGGCTTCGACATCTTCGGTCTTTATTCGCGGGCGTCGTTCAGCTCCTTCATCCGCCAGATGCCGCGGGTCGTCCTGGCGTGGACGATCGCGTTCGCGCTGCTGATCGCCGGGGCGTTCTTCCTCAAGGCCGGCCACGAGTTCTCACGCGTCTGGCTCGTCAGCTGGTATGCCGCGGGCCTGTTCGCCCTCCTGGGTGGCCGGGTGGCCGTTACTGCGACGGTGCGCCATTGGACCCGCCAGGGCCGCCTCTTCCGCCGTGCTGCCATCTATGGCGGCGGTCCGATCTCCGAGAAAATGATCGCCGACCTCGAGCGCGATACTGACAGCGACATCCGCATCACCGGCATCTTCGATGACCGTGGCGACGACCGCGTCGAGCGCATCATCGCCGGCTATCCGCGCATCGGCGGCCTGAAGCAGCTCGTCGCCTTCGCCCGCAACTCGCGCCTCGATATGGTTCTCGTGGCTCTGCCGATCACCGCGGAGAAGCGCTTGATCGAGGTGACCCGTGCCCTCGCCGTGCTGCCGGCAGAGGTGAAGGTTCCGGCGGGTGCGAGCCAGCTGCGCTTTACCGCGGACACCTACTCGCACATCGGCAACGTCGCCATGATCGACCTTCTGGAAAAGCCGATCGCAGACTGGGGCGCTGTTGCAAAGTGCATCTTCGACAAGGTCGTCGGCGCGCTGGCGCTGCTGGCGCTGGCACCACTCATGCTGCTCGTCGCTGCCGCCATCAAGCTCGATAGCCGCGGCCCGGTGCTGTTTCGCCAGAAGCGCTATGGCTTCAACAACGAGCTGATCGAGGTGTTCAAGTTCCGCTCGATGTACACCGACCGCTGCGATGCCAACGCTTCGAAGCTCGTCACCAAGGACGATCCGCGGGTCACGCGCGTTGGCCGTTTCATCCGCAAGACCAGCATCGATGAGCTGCCGCAGCTCTTCAACGTGATCTTCGGCAATCTGTCGCTCGTCGGTCCGCGCCCGCATGCCCTCGAGGCGAAGGCGGCCGGAAACCTCTACGATCAGGTCGTCGATGGCTACTTCGCGCGTCACAAAGTGAAACCCGGAATTACCGGTTGGGCACAAATCAACGGCTGGCGCGGCGAGACCGACACGCCGGACAAGATTCTGAAGCGCGTTGAATGCGACATTTACTATATCGAGAACTGGTCGCTCGTGCTCGACGCCTACATCCTGCTCAAGACGCCCTTCGCACTGCTAAAGTCCGAGAACGCGTACTGATCGGATCGCGCAGCAGAGCAACGTGGAAAGGGGTGAGTCGTATGACCGCGACTGCGCATAGGGACGGCGCCGCTCTCGACGTGCGCCCTGCTCCGCGCAGTCTCACCACGCTGCTCGCGCTCGCAGCCGTGGCCCTCACCATCGCGGTGAGCGGCATCGTGTTCTCCGAGCCCGCGCCGGTCGATGCGCTCACCATCGGACTCATCGTACTGCTTCCGGTGATCGGGCTTGTCGCCTTCAATCCGGCGCTCGTTGCGTTCGCGGCGCTGTGGCTGCTCGCGGGCGCCGGCGCCCTTATCGCGGCCTCCTTCTCGGAAGACCTGCCGGCGACGGGACCCCACGTCGCCGTGACGCTGTATCTCTACGCCGCTTGCGTCGTCTTCGCAGCGTTCGTCGCATACGATCCGAGGGCGCATACGCGCCTCATCCTCTCCGCGTGGACCGTCGCGGCGCTCATTGCATGTGCGGCGGCGGTGTTCGGATATTTCGGTGTCATCCCCGGTGGCTATGAAATGTTCACCGAATACGATCGCGCCAGCGGCACCTTCAAGGACCCGAACGTTTTCGGGCCGTTTCTCATTCCGCCCTTCCTCTATCTCATCAACAGCGCATTGGAGCGTCCGCTTCACCGCATGGTGCTGCCGCTCGCGCTGGCGACATTTCTCGCGTTGGGCGTCTTCCTCAGCTTCTCGCGCGGGGCGTGGATAAACCTCGGCCTGTCCGCGGCGATCTACGGCTATCTGCTGATGGCGACCACGCGCCAATCGCGGGTGCGCCTCAAGCTCGTCTCCCTCTTAGTGCTCGGCGGCTTGTTCGCAGCCATCGCCGTGCTGGCGGCGCTCAGCTCCGATCAGGTCTCCTCGCTGCTCGCCCAGCGCGCCAGCCTCGAGCAATCGTACGACGTGGGTGCGGAAGGGCGCTTCGGCGGGCAGCAGAAGGCAGCCGGCCTCATCGCCGAAACGCCGCTCGGCATCGGCGCGCTGGAGTTCGCCAAGCGTTACCACCCGGAAGCTGCGCATAACGTCTACCTGACATCGATGCTCAGCTCCGGCTGGCTCGGCGGCAGCATGTATCTCATCCTCGTGTTGACGACGCTCGTCTTCGGCTTCCGCTTCGCGATCAAGGCGGGCGAGCTGCGGCCGGTGTTTCTCGTCGTCTACTCGGCGTTCGTCGCCATTGCGGGGGAAGGCATCATCATCGACAGCGACCACTGGCGGCATTTCTACCTGCTGATGGCGCTCATCTGGGGGATGATGTCGGCGCGAACGGCATCAGCGCCTGCAGCACAGAGCGCTGTCACCTCGCCGCGTCGCAGCCCGCGCATCCTGACACCGCCGATCGACGTCGTCGCCAGCTTGCGGCAGCCAACGATCGTTGGAGCGCGCGCCTGAAGGCCATCACGCTCGCGCAATCGGCCCCCCGCCGCGGCCGCTGCGTCAGCCGATGATGCGCAGGTGGTTGTCGAACGAGCGGCCCGGGAACGTCGTCGTTGCCAGGTGCGTGTGGTCCGGCTGATCCTTCTGCACGATGCCGAGGCCGGACGTCATGGCGAACCCGCCCTCGACACCCGTCACGCCACAGCTATCGATGAGCTGCGTCTCGCCAACGACGGCGGCGGTCTCGGTGTCGACGTAAACGATGCGTCCGGCGCGCGGCGCGGAGGCTGCAAGCAGCCGGCCATCGGGGCTCACGGCAACGGCGCCGATATAGCCGGCGAGCGCCACGCCCATCGGTCTTGATGGCGCGATGATGCGCAACGGCGCGTCGAGACCGGCGCATCCGACGAGCTCCGGCGCATCGGCGTCGGCGCCTTCCCACTGACAGCCGAACCACACCGCGCCGCGGGCATCCTGCACCAGATGCCGGATCGACAGTTTGTGCAGCTCCCGGCTCTGCTTGTGCTGGCTGATCAGCCGGCCATTGGTGCTGTCGACGAACGCGAGCGATGGCTCCATTGTCGACAGGTTGAGCTTTTCGCGCCCGGTCTCGATGTGGGTCTCGATGCCGCCATTCGCGATCGCCAGCGTCTTGCCATCGGCGAGCAGGATCGCTTCGTGCGGCCCGATGCCGTAGCTCGGAAACTCGCCCACCCGCCGGTAACCGCCGGTTGCATCGTAGACGCCGATCAAGCCGTCGCGCGTATCGTTGTCGTGCTCGGTTGCGTAGAGCAGCCGCCCGTCGCGCGAGAAAAAGCCGTGGCCATAGAAGTGGCGGTTCGCCGGCGTCGTGAAGAGTACGGGCTCGCGGCGGCCGTGGATGTCGAACGCGAGGGCGAAGGTTCCCGGCCGGCGCGCAAAGACGACAGCTTCGCCGCGTGCATGATCGAGCGCGATGTCGTGGCCGCGTCCTTCGAGTGGCAACTCGCGCAGCACCGTGCCATCGAGCGATAGCACCACCACGGAATAGCCGCCATCGGGCCGGCGGCAGGCGGCGATGAAATCACCTGCCGCGATGCCGCTGTCGGCATCATCGCCCAGCATGCCGGCGAAGGCGCTGCTCGCGCTCGCGGATGCGAGCGCGAGTGCACTGCCGATGAGGAATTTGCGTCGATCAATCGCCATCGAGCTCATTGAACCCTATCGTCAATCCGGCCAGGGGCGCCAGCTCGCGCCCTACCAGCTTGCGGATGTTTTCAACGTGGAAGCGCACCATCCGCAGTTGGCGCGCGCGATCCTCTGCAGGCTTCTCGCGCCCGATGTCTTCTACCGCGGCCGGCGCATCGTTCGCCAGCCTGCTGAACGCGGTTGTGATCCACTGCGGCATCCAGCGCTTGTCCTTCGGCACTCCGCGTCCGAGGTCCATGGCCTCGTAGAGCGCCTTTGCGGATCGGATGCTAGCGGCGATGTAGCGGGCGCTGAGCTGTGCGCGCGAGAACGGCAACCGCGGCGCGCGATCGGGATTGGCTGTCGCAGCAATCATCGGCGCCACCTGCCGGTCCTGGATCATCTGCAGCCCGGTCAACAGCGCGCGGGCAAAATCCGCAGCAGGCTCTTCGGACGTTTTATACGGACTGCCTGCCGCGCCGGGCTCCAGGAGGCGCCGGCGCCAGCCCCCATCGCCCTGCCATCCCGCAACGACCGCCTCGGCCTCTCTCTGCATCGACCGCGCTGCCGAAAGCGCGAAGCGGCAGCGATAGCGCGCCGTCTCATCGTCGCCGGTGACGGGGCGCGCATCGTCATAGAGGAGCAGCTCCAGCGCGCCGAGGCCCTGCACCGCCGCACTCTTGCCCACGAGCGCCGCCGGATCGAGAGCGCTCTGGTCGCGTTTGGCAATGAGAGCATTCATCTGCCGTTGCGTCACCCCGCGCGGATCGGGCCAGAAGTAAAAGCGCTCCGCCCTCCCGATCTCGGCCATCGGTCCGAGACGCAGGAACTCAACTTCCGCCCATGCGAGCGCCGCAGCGGCGAATTCCTTGCGCGCGGCAGCGAGGTCGCCCGCTTCCCCATCGCACGTCCGGGCAAGCTCGCGCGCCAGACCACCGCTCGCTTCCGCGAGACGGGTGAAGCGGGGTAGCGCATATTTATCGATCACCCGCTTATTGAGAGCTGTGAACGAGGGCGGCGCAGCAGAAGCTGCCGCCCGCGCCGACATCGCGGACAGCGACAGCAGCAGACCGAGCACAAGTGTGGTGATGCCACGCTGGATTGCTTGGGTCATCCTCAAGTGATTGGCTACCGGGTTCGGCACGCGGCGCGATGCTCTTGCTTGGGGCAGAGTCTGCTGCGGCTGTTTGGCGTCCGTTGGACCGCCATATTCGCGGGTCTTCATAGCGGGCGGGAGGGGAAAAATATTCTTGACTTCACAATTCAGAAATCCTTGAGATCGGCTGCGATGCGAGGCACCAGTGGACTGACCGAAGTCGTGCGGATACGCACAAGGCGCGGCTGATCTGCGAAACATGAGCTAATGGGGGAATGGGTATGGTGATGCGGCTGGGTTCGATTGCGGCAAGGGCTGCGATCTTCGTCCTCGCCATCCTCGCTCCCGGTATACATGTTGCCGCCGCCGAGGATGCGCCCGACGTCGCCGCCGTCGTCAAGACCTATGCCGACATCGCGGAGGCCGGATATTCGGATTCCCTCACCGAAGCGCGCAAGCTCAAGGCGGCCATCGATACTCTCATTGGCAAGCCCACCGAAGAGAACCTTGTTGCTGCGCGCAAGGCGTGGGTCGCCGCGCGCGTCCCCTACATGCAAACCGAAGCTTTCCGGTTCGGCAACAAGATCGTCGACGATTGGGAGCCGCGGGTGAACGCCTGGCCGCTCGATGAAGGCCTCATCGATTACGTGTCTCAGGACTACGTCGATCAGGCACTGCCGAACGATCTTTACGTCGCCAACGTCATCGCCAATACGTCGATCAAGATCGGAGGCGAGCCGGTCGATGCCACGGTGATCACTAAAGAGCTGCTGTCCGACAAGCTGCAGGAAGCGGGTGGTGTCGAATCGAACGTTGCCACCGGCTATCACGCCATAGAGTTTCTGCTCTGGGGGCAGGATCTCAACGGCACCGGCCCTGGCGCCGGAACGCGCCCGGCGACCGACTATGACACCGCAAACTGCTCGAACGGCAATTGCGACCGGCGTGCGCAGTATCTCTCCGTCGTCACCGATCTGCTGATCGACGACCTCGCCTGGATGGCGGAGCAGTGGGGCCCCGCGGGGGAAGCCCGGAAAAGCGTCATGATGGACAACGGGAATGTCGGCCTTTCAGCGATATTCCGCGGTCTCGGAAGCCTTTCCTACGGCGAGCTGGCGGGTGAGCGCATGAAGCTCGGGCTTCTGATCCACGACCCGGAGGAGGAGCAGGATTGCTTCTCCGACAACACCCATAATGCCCACTACTACGACGCACTCGGCATTCGCAACGTCTACCTCGGCAGCTACAAGCGCATCGATGGCTCCGTGGTTTCAGGAGCAAGCCCTTCAGATCTCGTGCGTGCAAAATCTGCCGAAGCCGATCAGCGCACGCGGGCGGCCCTCGATGCAACGATGCAGCGCATGGACGCCATCGTAAAGCGCGCGGAGGGCGGGGAAGCCTACGACCAGATGATCGGTGAAGGGAACGACGAGGGAAATGCTCTCGTCGATGCGGCGATCCAGGCGCTGATCGCGCAGGCGAAGGAGTTCGAGCGCGATATCGCGGTTCTGTCGCTCAAGGCGATCCAGTTCGAAGGCTCCGACAGCCTCGACAACGCGAGCAGCGTGAGGTGATGGATACATCGCCCGCGTACCGGGGCACGGTATGCCGATCCGACGGCTGTATGTGCCGCACAGCGAGAGGCAACGCGGAAAAAGCGGAATGTGCGACAGGGGTGCGCCTCGGCAGCGACACGGCAGAGCCCTATAAGCGCTCATGATTTGGCGCTCCCATAGCAAGCGGTCCGGCCCGCCGCTCCCGCTGATCCTTCTGCCGGGCTTCGCCGGCATTTGCCTTGCGGCGGCGGTTTCGGCGTTCGCTGATGCATCGGGTGCCGTTTCCGCTATCGCGCCCGTACCGAACGAGGCCGGCGAGGAAAATCCCGGCGGCAGCGCTACGACCCGCAAGAGCATCGACACGCGGGAAGCCTTCTCCCATGCATCCCAAGGCATCGGGCTCGCGGGCGAGTCGAAGTTCAAGGTCGGCAATGCGATCTTCCGTAAGCTCTGGGTGTCCGCGCCTTCATCGACCACGGGTTCGGACGGTCTCGGCCCGCTGTTCAATTCGCGTTCGTGCCAGAGCTGCCATCTGAAGGACGGACGCGGCCATCCGCCGTCCGCGAACTATCCCGATGACACGGCGGAATCGATGTTCCTGCGCCTGTCGATCCCGCCGCAGAACGATGAGCAGCGGCGGCTACTGGCCGAGCACCGCGTCAATACCATCGACGAGCCGACCTACGGCGATCAGCTGCAGAACATGGCCGTGCAGGGCCTCGACAACGAAGGTCACATGCATGTCACGTATGACGAACTGCCGGTCACGCTCGGCGATGGCAGCGTCGTCAACCTGCGCCGCCCCACCTATAGCGTCGACGGACTGAAATACGGCCCTCTCCATCCCGAGACTATGGTCTCCCCGCGCGTTGCGCCGCAAATGCTGGGCATGGGTCTTCTGGAGGCGATCCCAGAGGAGCAGATCCTCGCGAACGCAGACCCGGACGATGCAAACGGCGGTGGCATCTCGGGCCGGCCGAACCGGGTCTGGTCGCTGGAGAACAACACCGCCGCGCTCGGACGCTTCGGATGGAAAGCCGGCAAAGCGAGCGTCGCGGATCAGTCCGCGAGTGCTTTCGCTTCGGACATGGGGCTCTCCAATCCGCTGGTGCCGAAGCCGTCGGGCGATTGCACCCCGGCGCAGCCAGCGTGCCTCAACGCGCCGAACGGCAACAGCGAACGCGACGGCGGGCTCGAGGTCGGCCCCAAGCTGTTCGACCACGTCGTCTTCTATTCGCAGAACCTCGCCGTGCCGCCGCGGCGCAACTTTGCCGATCCCACCGTTGCGCGTGGCAAGGCGGTATTCCATGCGCTCGGGTGCCAGGGTTGCCATACGCCGTCGTTCACGACGGGCGTGGTGAAGGATCAGCCGCACCTCAGCAATCAGCGCATCTGGCCCTACACCGATCTTCTACTGCACGATATGGGCGAGGGCCTCGCCGACAACCGTCCCGAGGGCGTCGCGACCGGCCAGGAGTGGCGCACGCCGCCGCTGTGGGGCATCGGCCTGACGCAACTCGTCAACGGCCACACGCTGTTCTTGCACGACGGCCGGGCGCGCAATCTCGAAGAGGCCATTCTTTGGCATGGTGGAGAGGCGCAGAAGGCGCGCGACGGCTACGCGGCACTGCCGCGCGAGGATCGCGAGGCGCTGATCAAGTTCGTGGAGTCGCTGTGAGAGCCTCTCTTCTCCTACGCACATCAGCGCCACTGATCGCGGTGATGCTTTGCGCGCTCGCCGGTGCGGGTGCTGCCCGAGCGTACGACAACGTGGCGCTGGCAAAGCGCGCGTACGACAAGCTCATTCTTCCCGGCTATGCACGCTTTGCCGAAACGGCGCGCACCTTCGCCGAGCGCACGCAAGTCCTGTGCCGTGCCCCCTCGGCCGCTGCTCTCACCGATGCGCGCGCCGCGGCAAAATCGGCGCTCATCGCCTGGGGGCGCATCGAGCCGATCCGCTTCGGCCCCATCACGGCCAACCAGCGCCTCGAACGGCTTTTATTCTTTCCCGATCCGCACCACGTCGCCGACCGCCAGATCGCACGGCTGCTGTCGGTGAAAAATGACGATGCGATCACCCGGGAGCGGCTGACGGGTGCGAGCGTTGCCGTCCAGGGCTTCGGGGCCGTGGACGTGGCGCTCTTTGGTCCGGGCTCGGAAGCGCTCGCCACTGCGGATCCGGCCAGCAGCTTCCGTTGCAGGTACGTCGCCGCGCTCGCTGCCGGCATCGCCGAGATCGCCGCGGACGTTCAGGCGGAATGGTCGGGGCCCTACGCCCGCACATGGCTGGAGCCCGGCGGCGACAACAAGACGTTCCTCTCGGCGGCGGAAACCACGCAGGCGCTCTACCGCGCCTACGTGACGGAACTCGACGTGCTCCGGCTGCATCGGCTGGCGCCGATGCTGGGCGCCGACGGCAAGGCCTCCAGATCTCCGCCGCTGCTGCGCCACGGCGGGCTGGCGCTTCCGTTCATTCTCGCAAGTATCGACGGGGCACGTAACATGCTGGGCGAGGACGGATTTCTGGCCGACGGCTCCTCCGCCGACGAGAAAGAGCAGGCGACGCGGGCTATCCTCGAAAGTGCCGCCACCGATCTCGGCTTTGCGACCCGGGCCGGGGAAGCCGCCGAAGCGCTGGCGGGGCGCGGGGAGACCGACGAAGCCCTGCGCGGCAAGCTCATCGCCATGGGCGCAGCCCTCGACAATGTGGACGTCGTCAGCCGTCCGACACTCGGCGAACTGACCGGTCAGACCTTAGGCTTCAACGCCCTCGACGGGGATTGAGCGGCCGAGGCCGGGGCTCCCACCGTCGAATCCGCCGACTGCCCGGGAAACGGGCAGAAGACTAATGCCGTGTTGCGCCTTTACCACGCGATTGCGGTCTAACATTCCCCTGTTGCCAGGCACCCGAAAACAAGGGCGCCGATATCAAGCATAGGGGAGAAAATCCATGGACCTCGTTACGGCACTTGCGCTGAGCATCGGTCTCCTTGGAGGCATTGCGACCTATCTTCACTTATCCGACCCACTCGTGCTCGGCTTGCAGATCTGGGCCGCATTCATCGCGTGGGCGAGCTTCTATAACTGCGGCGGCAAGGTGCAGGGCTTTCTCGCCAGCATCCTCGCCAACCTGTGGGGCGTCCTCTGGGCCGCGCTTACACTCATCGTCTTCTCGAATTTGGATGTCGGCTTGCCGGGACCGGTCTGGGCCGGCATTTGCGTCGGCGTTGGCGTCGCGCTGATGATCCTCGGCACTAAGATTCCGATCTTCTCTGCAATACCTGCAACGGTGTACGGCTTTGCGGCCACTGCTGCGTTCGCGCTACTCACCAACTCGGTGCCGGCGCTCGTCGAGCCGACACTCACCAATCCTGCGGTGGTCGTTGCATTGTCTATGATCGCGGGCGCAATCTTCGGTCTCATCTCCGAAGCTCTCGCTGGCGTGCTGGCGCGCTCGTAAGTAAACGCGACGCGGACGATCGCAGGCGCGTTTCCGCTGTCCTCGTCGCGCATACCGTCGAACGATTTCTCCGGCGCGGATGATTTATCGGTCGCGCCGGAGATTTAGAACAACCCCCGCTCAAGCTTCGCGGCGGGCGGCCCGATAGCGGCGGATCAGAGCGTTGGTGGAACTGTCGTGGATGAGCAGCGGATCACCTTCCGCACGCAACTCGCTAATCACTTTACCGGCAAGCACTTTGCCGAGCTCTACGCCCCACTGGTCGAACGGGCCGATACCCCAGATCACACCCTGCACCAGCACGCGGTGCTCGTAGAGCGCAATCAGCGCACCCAGCGTGCGCGGATCAAGTCTCTCGGCGAGCAGCATGTTGCTCGGCCGGTTGCCTTCCATGACACGGAACGGCACGTCCTTCGCATCGATACCCTCGCCCGCAACTTCCTCCGCCGTCTTCCCGAAGGCGAGCCCTTCGGCCTGGGCGAAAAGGTTGCCCATCAGCAGATCATGCGCATCGGTGAGCGGGCTCAGCGGCTGCAGGAACCCGATGAAGTCGACTGGCACGAGGTGCGTGCCCTGGTGCAGAAGCTGGTAAAACGAGTGCTGCCCGTCGGTTCCCGGCTCACCCCAAAGGATGGCGCTCGTCGCATAGTCGACACGCCGGCGGGAGAGGTCGACGCTCTTGCCGCAACTCTCCATCTGCAATTGTTGCAGGTAGGCGGGGAAACGGGCGAGGTTCTGGGCGTATGGCAGCACCGCCTGGGTCGCCGCGCCGAAAAAGTCGGCATACCAGACGGCAAGCAAACCGAGGATCACCGGCAGGTTCTGATCGGCCGGCGCGGTGCGGAAGTGCACGTCCATATCGTAGAAGCCGGCCAACATCGCGCGGAAATTCTCCGGACCGATCGCCAGCATGGTCGATAGCCCGATGGCTGCATCGAGCGAGTAACGCCCGCCGACCCAATCCCAGAACTCGAACATGTTTCGCGTATCGATGCCGAACTCGGCAACGCGCGCCGCGTTCGTCGAGACGGCGACGAAGTGTTTTGCGACGGCTGCGGGATCGCCCAGCCGCTCAATCAACCATGCACGCGCGATCTGCGCGTTGCTCATGGTCTCGAGGGTGGTGAAGGTTTTCGAAGATACGATGAACAGGGACTCGGCAGCGTCGAGGTCTTGGGTTGCTTCGGTAAAGGCCGCGCCATCGACGTTGGCGACAAAGCGGAACCGCATATTCGGTGCGCTGTAGGGGCGCAGCGCCAAGTATGCCATCTCCGGCCCGAGGTGCGAGCCGCCGATGCCGATATTGACGACGTTGCGGATCGGTTTGCCGGTATGGCCGGTGAAGTCGCCGGAGCGCACGCGGTTCGCGAAGTCGCCCATGCGGCCGAGAACGGCATGAACGTCAAGCACTACATTGCGGCCGTCGAACTCGATCACTGCGTCGGGGGGTGCCCGCAGTGCCGTGTGCAGCACGGCGCGGTTCTCGGTCACGTTGATGCGCTCGCCGCGGAACATTGCAGCGCGCTGCTGCGAAAGACCGCGCTCCTCGGCGAGCTTGAAGAGCAGATCCATCGTCTCGGCCGTGATGCGGTTCTTCGAGTAGTCGAGCACGAGGCCGCCGCCTTCGACCGTGAAGCGCGCGGCGCGGTCGGGATCACCGGCGAACAGCGTGCGCAGGCTCGTGTCCTTCATCGCTGCGCAATGGGCGGCAAGCGCTTGCCATGTGGGGATCGAGGTCAGCGGCGCGGCCGCCTCATCGCGCGTCATCGGCTCTCCTAATCCAAGACAAGAAAGTTTCTGCGCCCGCATCGTCGCGTGCTACGTCACAATCATTCAAGCTGTGCGCGACTTACGCCGCGCAGCTTCTAAGCCAATGCCTTGCTCTTAGCGGCGATGGAGGCGAGCAGATCGCGCCATGACGCCACGAATGCCTCGGCCCCGTCCGACTGGAGCTTACGGCCCAGCGCCGCGACATCGACACCCGCTTTGGCGTGGGCCTCGAGAACGGCGTCGCAATCACCGCCGTTGGGCGTGAGTACGCCGCCGAACACGCCGTGGTCGGCAAAAGCACGCAAGGTATCCTCGGGCATCGTGTTGACCGTATTCGGCGCCGCCAGCGCTTCGATATAGAGCGTGTCCTTCGCGCGCTTATCCTTGCTGGATGTGCTGGCGAACAACAGCCGCTGCGGGCGGGCGCCGGCGTTTTCCAGCCGCTGCCAGCGGTCGGAAGCGATCAGGTCGCGATAGGCGCGATAGGCGTGCTGCCCAATGGCGATGCCGAGGCGGTTCTTGAGAGCGTCCGGCACGTCCTCGACGATGGCACGGTCCCAGCGCGAAATGAAAACGGAGGCAACGGAGCGCACATCGGCATCGAGGCCGGCTTCCACGCGCCGCTCCAGCCCGCGCATATAGGCTTGCGCCGCGGCGAGGTAATCGGCCGTCGAGAACAGCAGCGTCACGTTCACGGGAACGCCGGCAAACGTCGCCTCCTCGATGGCGGGCAAGCCTTCGCGCGTGCCGGGGATCTTGATGAAGAGGTTGGGGCGGCCGCCCTTCGCGTAAAGGCGCTTCGCCTCCGCGAGCGTCGCATCGGCGTCGTAGGCGAGGAGCGGAGATACCTCGAGCGATACCCAACCGTCGACACCGCTGGTCCTATCGTACACGGGGCGAAACAGATCCGCCGCGCGCCGCAAATCCTCCAATGCCAGCTCGAAGAACAACGCCTCGTCCGTGAGCCCGTCGCGCACAAGACGCTCGACGGCCGCGTCATAGTCGGTGCCCTTGCCGATGGCCTTCTCGAAGATCGTTGGATTGGAGGTGAGCCCCGTCACCGAGAATTCAGCGATCATCTTCGCGAGGCGGCCGCTATCCAGCATGCTGCGTGTGATGTCGTCGATCCACAGGCTCTGGCCGGCGCCGTGCAACTCTTGGGTGGGCTTCACTTACGTCTCTCCGCTTGAGGTCCGGCCATGCCGGCTTGTTCGCTATAATGGGTTGACTGAGGGTGCAGCGCCAAGCCCCATCGAAGGGCAATCTCACCCCGGCTGGAGCGCATTAGAGCATTTCCGGCCTGAAAAGGCGCCGATAGCGGCCGGTATTCTCCCCGGAGATCATGAATTCACCATTGCCCCGATAGTGGATGGTACGCGGAAACCGCGGCGTCCGCGCCACGTGGGCCTTCACCACCTCCCAGACGAACAGGCTGTATTTGTTTACGAGGCCTCCATCGTGGAGGCGGCATTCAAAGTTGGCGTAGCACTCCGAAATCAGCGGCGCCACGACTTTCGCCGCCGGCTCGGCGGTGAGGTTGAAGCGGGCAAACTTGTCGGTATCGCGGCCCGAGCAATTGCCGATGCCAACGACCTTGGCGGCCATATCGACGGTCGGCACATTGATGACGCATTCGCGGCTCTTGCAAACGAGCTTCCGCGAGTGGTTCGCGCTCCAGATGTAGCAACCGATCAACGAGGGCTCGAATTCCATGATCATGTGCCAGCCCATGGTCATGATGTTGGTCTCACCGCCATGGGCGGAGCTGACGAGCACGATCGGGCCAGGCTCTATGAAGCGGCGGACATCGCTCACCGGAAAGTCGCGTTTATCGTAACGCTTCGCGGGCATCGGCCGCTCCCTCGTGACGTCCCTACCCTCAGCGCGGATAAACGTTTGCGGACAACCTTGGTTGCGGATTGCGACAATGGTGCCACGGCGCAAGCGCACCGCATTCAATGCCTGATGTTAAGCCGCCGCTAGCGCCGCCAGGGCGTGCGTCTTGTCAAAGCATGCCGCGGCCCCCTATCTCCCCGAAGGTTCATCAGCAAATGCAGGACGATTTCCCATGGAATACCGGCGTCTCGGCCGCTCAGGCCTCAACGTGCCCGCCCTGAGCTTCGGCACCGGCACCTTCGGCGGCAAAGGCGAGTTCTTCGCTGCCTGGGGCACCACGGACGTTGCCGAGGCGCGGCGGCTGATCGACATCTGCCTCGATGCGGGCGTCAACATGTTCGATACCGCCGACATCTATTCGCAAGGGGAGTCGGAGCGCATCCTCGGGGAGGCCTTGAAGGGCAAACGCGACCGTGCGCTCATCTCCACGAAGGCGACGTTCCGCTCCGGCGATGGCCCGAACGAGGTCGGCTCCTCGCGCCAGCATCTGCTGACGACGGTCGAGGCGCAGCTGAAGCGCTTGCAGACGGACCATATCGATCTCTTCCAGCTCCACGGCTACGATGCCATGACACCGCAGGAAGAGGTGCTGTCGACGCTCGACACGCTCGTGCGCGCCGGCAAAGTCCGCTACACGGGGGTTTCCAATTTCTCCGGCTGGCACCTGATGAAGTCGCTCGCGGTGGCAGATCGCTACGGCTATCCGCGCCATGTCGCGAACCAGACCTATTATTCGCTGATAGGGCGCGAATACGAATGGGAGCTGATGCCGCTCGGGCTCGAGGAGGGCGTCGGCGCGGTGATATGGAGCCCGCTCGGCTGGGGCCGTCTCACCGGCAAGATCCGCCGCGGCACGGGCATCCCGGAGAAAAGCCGGCTGCATAGCGGCGCGGAAGCAGGACCGCAGATGCCGGACGAATACCTGTTCCGCGTCGTCGATGCGCTCGACGAGGTAGCAAAGGAAACGGGAAAGACCATTCCGCAGGTTGCGCTCAACTGGCTGTTGCAGCGTCCTACCGTTTCTTCCGTCATCGTCGGCGCGCGCAACGAGGAGCAGCTGAAGCAGAACCTCGGCGCCGTGGGCTGGAACCTCACGGCAGACCAGGTGGCGAAGCTCGACAAGGCGAGCGAGGTGCCGCTCACCTATCCCTACTGGCATCAGCGCCGCACATTCCTTGAGCGCAATCCTGCGCCCGTCTGACGCCGGCGCGATGCGGGGCGGCTCGCCGACGGGCAGGCCGCCTCACCTCCGCCCTCTCCCGTGGCGCCGAAAGTGTGCGCTATTCGCTCGCGACGGCGGTGTCTTCCGGAGCCAGCTTCGTGCGCACCGCCACCTCCGTCAGCTCCGGCGAGCACAGCTCAATGAATTTATAGGCATAGCCGCGCAGATACCGCCCGCGACGCACGGCGATGCGCGACGTGTTGCGCGCGAAGAGGCCTTTGGACGAGAGCAGCTTCGCGGAATCCCTGGATCCGTCATGGGCCATGGATGCGATGATGCCGACGCCGAGGCCGAGCTCGACATAGGTTTTGATCACGTCGGCATCGAGCGCCGTCATGACGATATCGGGCTCGATGCCGGCAGCCTGGAATGCCGCGTCGATGTGGGGACGGCCGGTGAACCCCGCATCATAGGTGATGATCGGCCACGCGGCGATTTTCTCGAGCGTCATTGGCTCATCGTCGGCAAGCGGGTGACCGGCCGGCACGATCACCGCGTGCTCCCACGAGTAATAGGGGAACGCCGCGATCTCGGGGTTGTTCTCCAGCGCCTCGGTGGCAACACCGATGTCGGCGCTGCCTTCCAGCAGCATCGACATGATCTCTTTCGGGCTTGCCTGGTGCAGGATCAATCGCACGTTGGGAAATGCGTCCTTGAATTTCACGACGACCGGCGGCAAGGCATAGCGCGCCTGCGTGTGCGTGGTCGCGATCGTCAGATCTCCCTCATCCCGCTGGGAGAACTGGTCTGCCAGGCGCTTGATATTCTTGGCATCGAGCAACAGGCGTTCGACGATCGGCACCAGCTCCTGCCCGGGCCCTGTCAGACCCAGGAGGCGCTTGCCCCGACGCACGAACAGCTCGACGCCGAGCTCGTCCTCCAGGTCCTTGATGTGCCGGCTGACGCCCGACTGCGAGGTGTAAAGCGCATTGGCCACCTCGGTGAGATTGAAGTTGCGGCGAACGGCTTCGCGGATGATCCGAAGCTGCTGGAAATTCACGGGTGTGCTCCTAGTCGAAAATGCGCAGTCGCGTGCTCAGAAGGCGTACCGGCTGTCCCGTCGACAAATTGAGCTCCGCCAGTTTTTGCGACGAAAGCTGCACTTCATAATACTGCTCCTCGGTGCCACCGCTTCCGTTCAGCTTCGACAGCTCGACGCGCGCCGTGGGTCCAAAGCTGAGGACGCGGGTAACGTGCGCGGGGACGCCGACGTTCGAATTTCCATGGTCGGCAACGATGTCCAGCTCATGGGGGCGGGCGAATGCGGCCACCTCTTTGCCGTTGAAGCGCTCGCCGCCGACATCAGGGATGATTGCCGAGCCGATGCGCAAGGCGCCACTTTCGATATGTCCACGGAACTCGTTAACGGCGCCGAGGAATTCGTAGACGAAGGGCGTGGCCGGATGGGCGTAAACATCACGGGCGCTGCCGACCTGCTCCACCTTGCCGTGATTCATCAGCACGATCCTATCGGCAAGCTCCAGGGCCTCCTCCTGATCGTGCGTCACGAAGATCGAGGTGATGTGCAGCTCATCGTGCAGACGGCGCAGCCAGCGGCGCAGCTCCTTGCGCACCTTCGCATCGAGGGCGCCGAACGGCTCGTCGAGCAAAAGCACGCGGGGGCCAACCGCGAGCGCGCGCGCAAGGGCGATGCGCTGGCGTTGGCCGCCGGAGAGCTGCGATGGATAGCGGTCGCCCAGCCAGGCGAGTTGCACAAGCTCCAGAAGCTCCGTCACCTTGCGTCGGATGACATCCTCCGGCGGGCGATCGCGGCGCCTCACGCGCAATCCGAACGCCACGTTCTCGAACACCGTCATATGCCGGAAGAGCGCGTAGTGCTGGAATACGAAGCCGACCTTGCGCTCGCGCACATGGGTTTGGGATGCGTCCTCACCCTCGAGCACGATCTCGCCGCTGTCGGCAAAATCGAGGCCGGCAATAATGCGCAACAGTGTCGTCTTCCCGCAGCCGGACGGCCCCAGGAGCGCAACGAGCTGCCCGGTGGGGAAGCTGAGGCTGACACCGTCGAGCGCCACGAAGGCACCAAACGATTTGCGAATGTTTTCGACTTCAATACTCATGGCGCCCCGACGGCCCGAGCTTTGCGTCCCGTCCGCCACTCGATGGTTGTCTTGATGACGAGCGTCACCAGAGCCAGGAGCGCGAGCAGGGACGCCACTGCAAACGCCGCGGCAAAGTTGTACTCGTTATAGAGGATCTCAACCTGCAACGGCATGGTGTTGGTTTGGCCGCGTATGTGGCCAGAGACTACGGACACGGCGCCGAATTCACCCATCGCACGGGCGTTGCACAGGATGACGCCGTAGAGCAGCCCCCACTTCACGTTGGGGAGCGTGACGCGCAGGAATGTCTGCCATCCGGTGGCGCCGAGCACGAGGGCGGCCTCCTCCTCCTCGCGTCCTTGTGCCTGCATCAGCGGTATCAGTTCGCGAGCGATGAAGGGCACCGTGACGAAAATGGTGGCGAGGATGATGCCGGGTACTGCGAAAACGATTTTTATTTCGTGCGCGGAAAGCCAGGGGCCGAGCCAGCCCTGCGCGCCGAACACCAATACGTAGACGAGGCCCGCAACGACGGGCGAAACGGAGAACGGCAGATCGATGAGCGTCACGAGAATCTGCTTGCCGCGAAAATCGTGTTTTGCGATGGCCCAGGCTGCCGTGATGCCGAAGACGAGGTTGAGCGGCACCGACACCGCGGCCGCGAGCAACGTCAAGCGCATCGAAGCCACGACATCCGGCTCGACGAGCGCGGCCCAATAGGCTTGCCATCCCTTACGTAGCGCCTCGATGAATACGGCGATGAGCGGCAGCAACAGGAAGGCGCCGAAGAACACGAGCGATATCGTGATGATGAGCCACTTCACCGGCAACGGTTCGCTCGCCGCGGGATTCGTTTCGAACCTTTCCGCCCTACCGCCGGAAACGGACATCTGAGCGACGGCAGCCATTAGCGTGCACTCCTCGTGGCCCGTGACGTCCATGCCTGCAGCGCATTGATGACGAGCAGCAGCGCGAAGGAGACGATGAGCATCACCGCTGCGACGGCGGTCGCGCCGACGTAGTCGTATTGCTCGAGCTTGGTGATGATGATGAGCGGGGTGATCTCCGACACCATCGGCATGTTGCCGGCAATGAAGATCACCGATCCGTATTCGCCGACGGCCCGTGCGAATGCGAGCGCGAAACCGGTGAGCAGCGCCGGCGCCAATATGGGAAACATCACGCGGCGGATCGTCTGCCAGCGTGACGCTCCGAGGCTCGCGGCTGCCTCTTCGAATTCGAGGTCGAGGTCCTCGAGCATCGGCTGCACCGTGCGCACCACGAATGGCACGCCGATGAATATCAGTGCGACGAGCACGCCGAGCGGCGTGTAAGCGACCTTTATTCCATAGGGCTCGAGGTACTGACCGACCATGCCATTCCTCGCGTAGATCGCGGTGAGCGCAATGCCAGCAACGGCCGTCGGCAGAGCGAAGGGCAGATCGATGAGGGCATCGATGAACCGCTTGCCGGGGAAGTTGTAGCGAACGAGCGACCAAGCGAGCAGCAGCCCGAAGACGACATTGATGGCCGCTGCAAGAAGCGAAGCGCCGAAGCTCAGCCGATAGGATGCGAGCACGCGCGGCGTCGTCACCACGTGCCAGAACTGGCTGAGGCTCAGCTCGGCGCTCTTAATGAATACGGCGGACAGCGGCACCAGCACGATCAGCGAAAGATAGAAGAGGGTAAATCCGATCGAGAGGCCGAACCCGGGCAAAACCCGCGGACGTCGTCTGCCTAGCATTGCGGCCTCCAAGCCTCCTCTGGGTACACGGGAGGCTTGGCACGAAGGCGCGTGTCCGCAGCCGGTGATGCAGCGCCTGCCGCAGACCAACCGGGTTCGCCAAAACGTCCTCACCCCGGCTCCCTTGTCTTCAATTTAGTAGCGATGGGTCTATCCGGCGCGAACCATCATTTTCCGATTTGCTTATTCGCAATTCTGGAAACGGGACGAGTGGCAAGAGTGGCGCGCAATGACGGCTTCGTAAAACTGCACGCGCCAGTCGTTCTCGCTGGGGGCGAGTGTCCGCGACTGGAATTTTCCACCCGTGGAGACGCGAGACGGCGAGATCGCCGCGCGTGGTCCGCCACTCAAATCGCCAGAGAATGTCGCGCCCGGCGATGATGCAAAAGGCCGTCCGCAATCTGTTTTCCGCGGGCTGCGCGCTCACGGAGAGCATCGAAGATATCGTATCCACGCGGCCAAACGCCGAAGCCGGAGGCGACATTGATATGTCCAGCCGCGCCGATATCGATCAGCTCGGCATCCCAGACGGCCGACCAATGTTCGGCTCCGCCGTAGGACATCCACGGATCGTTCGTGCTGGCAACGACGACAGCGGGCGCCGGAAGCGGATCGGCAGACGTCTCCGCTCCGATATCGAAGCAGTCCGGGTCGGCGGGCGCGACCAGCATCAAACCGGCGACCAGATCGGCGCGGCGCGACGCTACCTCGACGGCGGCGAGGCACCCAAAGCTGTGCGCGATCATGAAGACAGGCTCGCTAGCGCGCTCGGCCTCGTCCTGAACTCTTCCCGCCCAGATCTCGATATCTGGCTTTGTCCAATCGTCCTGATCAACGCGCACGCCATTGGCGATGAGGGTTTCCAGCCAGGACTGCCAGTGCTCGGGGCCGCTTCCGTTAAGGCCGGGGACGATGAGGCTCGTCGTCATGATGCGCCCCATTTCCAAATCAGCTTGCGGACGATGTGGCTTCCATTCGCGTCAGACTGCGGCCAGCGCCGGTGTCGGCCCTGGTCGATGGGCTGTGCGGGGACCAAGGCCGACCGATCATGCGTTGGAGCGGTGGGAGGGCGCGCTCCGAAGCATGGTTGAGCGTCAGCTACGGCTGTAGATCTGATCGAAGATGCCGCCGTCGCTGAAGTGCTCCCTCTGCGCCTTCTGCCAACCGCCGAACACGTCATCGATGGTGATGAGGTTGACGTGAGGGAAGCGCTTTACATCCTCCGGATCGGCGAGCTCGGGCTTCGCGGGGCGGTAGTAGTTCTTCGCCGCGATCTTCTGGCCTGCCGGTGAATAGAGATATTCGAGATAGGCCTTGGCGATATCTTCGGTGCCGTGCTTCCTGGCATTCGCATCGACCACCGTAACCGGCGGCTCAGCGAGGATCGAGACCGACGGAACGACGATCTCAAACTTGTCGGGGCCAAGCTCGTTGATGGCGAGGAACGCCTCGTTCTCCCACGCGAGGAGAACGTCACCGATGCCGCGCTCGACGAACGTCGTCGTGGAGCCGCGGGCACCGGAATCGAGGACAGGCACATTCTTGAGAAGCGCCGTGACGAATTCCTTGGCCTTCCGGTCGTCGCCACCGGGTTGCTTGAGCGCATAGGCCCAGGCCGCGAGGTAGTTCCAGCGCGCACCGCCGGATGTTTTCGGGTTGGGCGTGATGACGCTGACGCCCGGCTTCACCAGATCGTCCCAGTTCTTGATTGCCTTCGGGTTGCCCTTGCGCACCAGGAACACGATCGTCGATGTGTAAGGCGCGGAGTTGTTCGGCAGGCGGCTCTGCCAGTCCTTCGGGAACTTTGCGGTCTTCTCGGCGATCGCGTCGATGTCGTAGGCGAGCGCCAGCGTCACCACGTCGGCCTCGAGCCCATCGATAACGGCACGGGCCTGCTTACCGGCGCCACCGTGCGACTGGTTGATCTTCACCGTCTCGCCGGTCGTCTCTTTCCAATGCTTTACGAACTCGGCATTGAACGCCTGATAGAGTTCGCGCGTGGGATCATAGGAAACGTTGAGCAGCGAACGTTCTGCCGCGCTCGCCACAGACGCACCGCTCGCCAGCCCCGCGGCGATAGCCAGTGCAACCACCTGCCGGCGCGAAAATTCGAATTTCATCGCAAATCCTCTGCTTTCCCGACCCCGTTGATGAAAGTCACGAAACCAGAACTAGCGATGCGTCAGAGCGAACCGAACCAAGAAGAAATTATGAGCTTATGCGGAAAAGTGCGTTCTGTTTTTTAGCTGAAAAAGTAGCGCAATCTCAGCCACCGCACAGATTGGCGGAAGGCGTGGCCTAGTGCAGGTAGAGAACGGCCAGACGTCGTTGCTGACGTTTCCTCGCCACGCGGGCGAGCAGTCGCGATAGCTGTTCTTCGGGGTTCGTCTGCTGCTCTCGCTGTCACCTCCTCTCTCGCCTGTCATCCCGCAGTGCTCTGCCCATGGAACGGATGGCATCGGCACATGCCACCTGTCCTTCTCGGTTGCGGAACCAATTCCCACTTCAACGGTTTCGCGGTCGGGACTGAGGAGAGCAGCATGCGCAATTTCCATCCAATTTTCGCGGTGTTAGCCGCGCTCCCGATGACCGCAACGCTCACCACCGCGCACGCGGAAGATGCGCAGCCGCCACCTTCTTCCGCTTCGATTTCAACGGGCGCATTGGCGGACAAAGCACCGCCCGTCGCCCCTTCGTTTGCTGGCCCCGTGCAAGGCGATGCCGAATGGTCCTCACCCGGCCGCGACAGCGCCCTCACCCGCTACAGCACGCTCGGCGACATCAATGTCAGCAACGTCAAAAACCTGCGCAACGTGTTCACATTCTCGATGGGCGTGAACCGCGGGCAGGAAGCTGCTCCGCTCGTCGTCGGCAACACGCTCTATGTCGTGTCGCCGTATCCGAACACACTCTATGCACTCGATCTCACGCAGCCGGGCGCGCCGCTGAAGTGGCGCTACGATCCACCGCAGGACGAGGCGGCGCAGGGCGTTGCGTGCTGTGACGTCGTCAATCGCGGCGCTACCTACTCGGACGGCAAACTCTACTTCAATACGCTCGACGGCTCGACGGTCGCGGTGGATGCGGCGACGGGCAAGGAAGCGTGGCGCACGAAACTCGCGACAATCCAGATGGGCGAGACGATGACCATGGCGCCCCTCGTCGCGAAGGATAAGGTGATCGTCGGCAATTCCGGCGGCGAGCTTGGCGTCCGCGGCTGGGCGATCGCGCTCGACAAGAATACCGGCAAGGTGGTCTGGAAGGCGTACAGCACCGGGCCCGATAAAGAGGTGCTCATCGGCCCCGACTTCAAGCCGCACTACGCACAGTACAAGGGTTCCGATCTCGGCGTCGGTACTTGGCCGGCCGATATGTGGAAGCAGGGCGGCGGCACGGTGTGGGGCTGGGTTTCCTACGATCCGGACCTCAACCTCGTCTACTACGGCACGTCGAATCCGGGCCCGTGGAATTCCTCGATGCGGCCCGGCGACAATCTCTGGACCGCGGGGATTTTCGCGCGCGATGCCGATACGGGAGAGGCGCGCTGGTTTTACCAGTTCAGCCCGCACGACATGTCCGACTACGACGGCGTCAACGAGAACATTCTCATCGACCTGCCTTCCGCAAGCGGCGCGGCGCGAAAGGCGCTCGTGCATCCAGACCGCAACGGCCACATCTATGTCATCGACCGCGTGACGGGCGAGCTGCTGTCCGCCGAGCCGTTCCATCACATTACGTCGACCAAGGGCGTGGATCTGAAATCAGGCCGCCTCGTCTACAATGAGGAAAAGCAACCGCAGCCGAACAAGTTCGTGAAAGACATCTGCCCTGCTCCACCGGGCGCGAAGGACTGGCAGCCGGCCGCGTTCTCGCACAAGACCGGGCACCTTTTCCTGCCCCACAACAATCTGTGCATGGACCTGAAGGAGACCGAGGTCGGGTATATCGCCGGAACGCCCTATGTCGGCGCGGAGGTCTTGATGAAGGCGGGTCCGGGCGGCTACCGCGGGGCATTCACCGCGTGGGATATTTCCGCGGGCAAGGCGCTGTGGTCGATCAAGGAACGCTTCCCCGTGTGGAGCGGTGCACTCGTGACCGATGGCGACGTCGCCTTCTACGGAACGATGGACGGCTGGTTCAAGGCCGTGAACGCCAACACCGGCGAGCCGCTGTGGCAATTCAAGACATCCTCGGGGATCATCGGCCAGCCCACCACCTGGCGTGGACCTGACAACAAGCAATACATCGGCATTCTCTCCGGCGTCGGCGGATGGTCGGGTGCGATCGTTGCCGGCGATCTCGATGCGCGGGACGGCACCGCGGCCCTCGGCTTTGTCAACGCGATGAAGGACCTTCCGTCCGTGACCACAAAGGGAGGCACGCTCTATGTCTTCGCGCTTCCCTAGCCTCATTGCGATTTGTCTGGTTGTCGGCACAGCGGCAACGCCGGTTGCCGCGCGCGAGATGCGTGTCTGTGCCGACCCCAACAATCTGCCGTTCTCGAAGCAGGATGGATCCGGCTTCGAAAACAAGATCGCCGACATCATCGCACAGGAACTTGGTGCGACGGTCACCTATACGTGGTTTGCCCAGCGCCGAGGATTTCTGCGCAACACGCTCAACGCTGGCGTGTGCGATGTCGTCATCGGCTATCCGCGTAACTACCAGATCCTGCGCTCCACGCGGCCATACTATCGCTCCAGCTACGTCTTCGTGCAGCGCGCGGATGAGAAACCCATAGCCGGGTATGACGATCCGGCGTTACGCCAGATGCAGATCGGTGTGCAGCTCATTGGCGACGACGGGGCCAACACGCCACCCGTCGCGGCTCTGGCAAAGCGCGGCATGACAGCGAATGTGCACGGGTTTCCCGTCTACGGTGACTATAGGACGGCAGCACCATTGGCGCCCATCGTGGATGCGGTGAGCAAGGGGACGATAGATGTCGCCGTCGTATGGGGGCCGACGGCGGGCTATTTCGCCAAGCACGAAGACACCCCGCTGAAACTGACCCCGATCCTGTTCGACAGCACTCTGCTCTCGCAGCCGATGACCTTCGATATCGCGGTTGGAGTGCGCAAGACCGAGTTGGCGCTCTCCGATGAAATCGACCGCGCACTGCGAAACCGTCGCGCCGATATCAATGCCGTTCTCCAATCCTATGGTGTGCCACGAACCGACACGCCGAACCCCGCGCCCGCCTCCGTCGTAGGGAGCATGCCATGAAAACGCTTGTCGCACTTATCGTGATGTTCGGTCTCGCAACGTTTGCAACGTGGAACATTTCCAATGGTGCGCCGGCGGCATCTGCCGGCAAGCCCGCAGCCGTTACGGAAACGGGCGCGCTGCCCGAGGGGTGTCAAGAGATCGCAATGGTCGCAATCGCGCCCGGAGGCGTGCCACCTAAGCGCGGCAACTGCCCCGAGGCGGCGAAATTCGACGGGCACCCCGAGCAGATCGCCGCTGGCCATCAGCTCTACTCGGCATTCAACTGCGTTGGCTGCCACTTCAATGGCGGCGGCGGCATGGGCCCCGCCCTGATGGACGATCAGTGGATCTACGGATCGTCAATGGAGAACGTCGCCTCTAGCATTCGCGAAGGGCGGCCGCGGGGTATGCCTTCGTTCCGCGCCATGGCGACGGACGATCAAGTCTGGCAGCTTGCCGCCTACGTGCGCTCCCTGAGCGATCTGGCGAAAAAATCGAAAGAGGCAGAGGCTCCCGCGCGCTAAAGGCCAATGCTCGTGGGTCATACACGGGCTGCGCCCGCGCGCTCGCCAGCGTCAATGCATCAAGCAAAGAATGGAAATGAACGCGAAGCTGCACAAAAGGCCTGTCCAGTACGCAAGTTTCATCGTGGGCATGGCAAAAAATCCCAGCTGAGGCCCGTCTAGCTACGCGGTCAGCGCACCGCCGCGAACCAACAAAACCGGCAATCTATTTCTGGAATCCAGCTAAGCCCCGCGTCGCGGCTATCCCTAGTTCCGCCGAGTGCGCTCTTTGGGCGCCTTAAACCTCGGGCAGCAGCGCATTGAGATCGAACGACGATCGCCGGCCGAGATCGTCCGCGTGCTCAGCAAGGAACGCCGCAGCGCAACGGCGCCCCTCGTCGCGGAGCATGCAAAGAAACGACCATTCCGCGTTGAGCTTCGAAGAGTAGCCCAGCTCAACCATGAGCTCGCTGGCGATACGGTGGATACGCATGTTCGCCCAGTGCGCTCCCTCGGCATTCCCGGGGTCGATGGCCTGTCTCAGAACTGCGATCATGCGCAGCTCCTTGAGGAGTGGCGAGTTGAAAGAGATTTCATTGGTACGATCCAGGATATCCCGCGCCGAACGCGGCGTTCCCTGCCGCTCGATGGGATTCACCTGTACGAGAATGATGTCGCTGGATGTGCATTCGCGCACGAGTGGGGTGATGGTCGGATTGCCCGCGAAGCCGCCATCCCAGTAGGCCTCTCCGTCGATCTCGATCGCTTGAAACAACGCCGGCAGGCAGGCGGAGGCAAGCAGCACATCGGGCGTCAACTGCTCATTGCGGAATACGTGGCCCCGCCCTGTGCGGACGTTCGTCGCCGTAACGAAAAGACGTATCGGCGAAACCGCCAGCCGGTCAAAATCGATACTGTCGAACAAAATCAGGCTCAGCGGGTTGGCGCCGAGCGGATTGAGATCGTAGGGTGAGAACAGTCGCGCGGTTAAATCCATCGCCAGGAACGCAGGCGAATTATCCATGGTCCATCGCCCCATTAGGACATCGAGCGGGCTGCGCTGGAACGGACTAAAGCGGGCGGCCTGTGAAACGCGATTCCAGAATGCTTCAAGTGCTGCGCGCGCGCCCTGGCGTCCACCAGCGGCATGGCCACCTGCGAGCACTGCCGCGTTCATCGCCCCGGCGGATGTGCCCGAAATTCCCTCGATCCTAAGCCAATCCTCCTCCAACAGGCGGTCGAGCACGCCCCATGTGAAGGCTCCGTGCGCGCCCCCACCCTGCAGCGCAAGATCTACGACGACGGGATCACGGGCAGGAGGCTTGTTGCTCATCATGGGGATGATGTCACAGGACGGCCGAACGATAAGCCGCGCGACGGTAGCGTGGAAAATTCGCTCCGAGCACATTCCCTCAAATTGAAGGGGATCGTTTACCGCGCATCGATGCTTTCGATCACCGTCAAGGGTCGACAGGCATCGGCATCGAGGCAGCGCATCGAGGAAACCGCCGTCGAATACCAGCTCCAAACTGGGCTTACGTTTTTTGGCGCGTGATAGGCCCTAGGCGCTCCGCGAGGATGCGCGAGGGTTGGCGCCTCGCGGAGCACCTAAGGCATGCGACGGATGTGCCGGCCTGCAAAAATCTTCAAGGATTACGTAGCGCGCTTAGAAGTTGATCCGAGCGCCCGAGATCACGGTATCGAAGTCTTTCGAGAGCTGATGACCTACTGCGCCGTCCGCCGAGCAGTGCGCGCGGGGCGAAGCAGCGGCCAAACGCAAATAACTGCGGGTATCGCGAGACCGATCCACGCGACCAGGTCGAACCATCCATCACCGATCAAACCCGCAATGAGGCCAACGCCGGTGACCAGTGCGATCACCGCCGGAAGCCCGAACACCTTGCCGAAACGCTTACGCGGAGAAGGATCTGCTTGCCTCGCCATCGTCATTCTGCCAATCCCGGGTTGAGCATGGGCGTCTGCGCGCTCGCCGCTTCATCACGCAAAGGCGCCTGCCGTCGCCGCGTGAAGAACAGGTAGAGGCCTGTCACCAGCACCACGATCGATGCAATGTCGAGCACGACCCAGAGCAGCTTCAGCGGCAGCCCTCCATAATCGCCGAAGTGCAGCGGCTTCGATACGAACAGGGCGTCGACGTACCAGGGCATGTGCCGGATGTCGGTAATCTTGCCGGTTTCCGCGTCGACGAGAACGGGCATCAGCAGCTTGGCAGTGACATGCTCGTCGCCGCGCAGAAATACCCCATAGTGGTGCGCGCCCGAGAAGAGACTGCCGGGCGGCCCCACGAATGCAGGCACCTTCCCCGGAGGCGCTGCCGCCACCGCAGCCTGCAGCGCCGCGTCGATGCCGATCGTCGATTGAGGCGCCGGCTTGTCCTTATATGCCGAAATCATTTCGGCGAGCTGGCCGAACTGCCAGAGCTTGAAGATCGGATCGGCCCAAGTATTGATGACGCCGGTCAACCCCACGACTGTCAGCCAGCACAGCGTAACGATCCCCAAAAGGTTGTGCACGTCGAGCCAGTGCGTTCGCCGCCCGCTGTCGCGACGGATCGTGCCAAAATCCAGCCTGCGCATGAACGGCGCGTACAGCACCGTTCCCGAAACGATCGCGATGACGAGCACGAGCCCCATCACACCCAGAAACAGTTGCCCGCCGATCCCGGCGAACATGTCGACGTGCAGCTTCCGCAGCACGTACATGACGCCCTCGTTGAGATTGATCTCACCCAGCACCTTGGCGGTGCGCGCATCGACTGCAATCAAGCGCGTCTCCTCGGGCGGCGAGGTGAAGCTGGGTGCCGTGCCGACAAACAGCAGGTTTCTGTCGTCCTCGTCCCACGCCAGGAATGTCACGGTTTCGGAAGGATGCAGCGCGTTTGCGGCGGATTGCGCATCGGCTAACGGTGCAGTGCCGACCGGCTCCGCCATCGGCGGCGGCGACAAAGCGGAGTGCTGCCAGTGGAGGATGTCGTGGTAGAAGACCAGCGGCAATCCCGTAATGCAGAGCATCAGCAGGAACACCGTCGAGACGATGCTCGTCCAGCGGTGAATCTTGTACCAGATGCGAACCGCGCGTGCGCTCACTCTGTTCTTCCCCCGTGCGATTGCTGGATGAAGGATGGACCTTCAGTACAGATTCTTCTTCGCGTCGCGGGCCAGCGCGAAGTCGATAAGCGCGGCCGGTATGACGCTGTTGAGCTGGTCTTTGGCAATCTGCCCGAACGATGGAAACGCGCTGCGCGCAACACGCTTGTCCGGGTTCCACAAATCGGATCGGCGCAACGCCTTGGTGCAGTGAAAGTAGACCTCGCGCGCTTCCACCAAGACGACCGAGCGCGGTAGCTTCCCGCCGTGGAGGAAGCGCTGCATCAGGTTTTCGGCTGTCGTCACGCTGGCAATCCCATTGAGACGCAGCATCTCGTCGATCCCCGGCACGAAGAACAACAACCCCACGCCGGAACTGTGCGTGATGTTGCCGAGTGTATCGAGCCGATTGTTACCCGGCCTGTCGGGAAAGGCGATGTGCTGATCGTCCAGAACGTGCACAAACCCGGGTTCCCCTCCGCGCGGTGACACGTCGGCGAGCCCGTCGACACCCGACGATCCTATGCAAAAGAACGGCGAGAGGGCGATGTAGTGCGCGGCGTGCTTGTCGATTTTTGGCAGAGCCTTATCGCGCACGGGAGCAGACGGCTCGCGATAAACGCGGCGAAGATCGGCGGGCGATTTGAGCTCCGTCATGGCTCCACGTCTGTTGCGGCCGATTACATGGGCACTGGGATATGGCCTCCCCCGGTGGGGGCGCAAGCGCGTCGGTTATCGCGTAACACAACAATGCTATTGCGTGCCGAGATCAGCGGGCCGCGACGGTCAGGGCCGCTCCTCCCCACGCTCCGGAGGGCATGAAACACCACCTTGTTTTCTCTACCGCAGGGGTATACAAACCACAAGCTGCGGACGAGCCACGGGAATCCGGGAGTTCAGAGTTAGCGTTCATGGGCATCATGCGCCATATCTCGGAGAAGGGATTCAAGCTTCCCGACCTCGAGCGCATTGCCGCGGAGCATGCCTTCGGGGTGACGATCGCGGATGTCACGCCCCAGGCCATCGAAACCCCGGTATTCGCCGGCTCGATGCTCACTATGGAAGTGCAGCCTGGGCTCATCGTTGCGGCCAGCGATCTCGTCTATCTCAACGACACGCCGCTGGCCAGCATCAATGAACCTGCTGTGTCTTGCGGCGTGCTGCTGGAGGGCGACGACGAGTTCATGGAGGTCGAAGGGTACGGCAGCATCGCCAGGACGCGTGGCCGAGCCGCCATCAAAGGCTTCTCCCGGACGACCCGTCTCACTCTTCCCAGCATGCGCGGCCACCGCAGCCGGGCCGCGGGCGTGCTCATTCGCCCAACCTTCTTCGAGCGCTTCGGGGAGCGCATCGACGATGACGGCGTTGCCGCCCTGCGCGAGTTCGCCGAGACGGACTTCCGCTACGAATACCTGCCGAAATCGCCCAAGCTTTGCGAGCTGGCACGCCGCTGTTTCGATCACCCCTATAACAACCAGTTGGGTGAGCTGTTCCTGGAGAGCAACGCGCTGGCGTTCATCGTGGAAGTGGCGCAGATGCTCTCGCACGAACGCCGCATGGTGGAGCTTCTCGGCCGCCGGCACTACGACCGTGTCATGGAAGCGCGCAGCATTCTCGACGACAGCTTGGTGAAGCCACCAACGATCCTCGAGTTGACGCGACGGGTGGGCGTGAACCTCACCACGCTGCAGGCAAATTTCAAGCTCGCCTTCGGCACGACCATCTTCGGCTATGTGCGCACGCAACGCCTGGAGGTGGCACGCGTCCTTTTGATCGAGCACCGGTTGTCGATCTCGGAAGCCGGATATCGCGTCGGCTTCTCCAGCCCCTCCGCCTTCACCGCCGCTTATCGGCGCCATTTCGGCCACCCGCCGGGGCGCGAGCTGCGGCACGAATGATTGCCGGAAGACTGCGCCTATCGACTTTTTCGATTGAATCTAAACTGCTTATCGCGACAGCATTTCCGCAGCGCGCGATAGCGGCGAGCGTGGCCGCGGCACGTCAGGCATGCTCTCTAGGTGCCGGAATTCGTATCGCGTTTTGGGGGCTTTCATGTTGCGTTCGCGTCGGCTGCCGGTTCTCCGCAGCTTGGGTATCATCACGTCTTCGTCTGCGATTTTCACGCTGAGCGGAGCACTCGTTCCCGCACTCGCCCAATCAACCGATGCTCCCCCCGCCGTGGAAGACACCGTGTCTCTTCCGCCCGTCGTCGTCGAGAGCACGCAGACACAGCCCAAGGCGAATAAGAAAAAGAGCGCTTCGAGCAAGAAGAAAGCGCCCGCCGTGAGCCAGCCGGCACCCCAGGTTGAAACCGCCGTCCAAGGTCCCGGCGGACAGGGCGAGCGCGCCAATGGTCCGGTAAACGGCTATTCGGCCACGCAGAGCGCCACGGCCACCAAAACCGACACGCCAATCCTGGAAACGCCTCAGGCCATATCCGTCGTCACGCAGGATCAGATCAGGGCCCAGCAGGCGCAGACGGTGCGGGAAGCGCTGAACTATACACCGGGCGTCTCCGTGGACGGCTTCGGCGCCGGCGTCTTCTTCGACTGGATCAAGATCCGTGGCTTCAATGCCCCGCAGTATCTCGACGGCCTCGCCGTGCCAACAGATTCTGTAGCCTTCGCCGTGCCGCGCATCGAGCCGTACGGCCTCGAGCGCATCGAGGTCCTGAAGGGGCCTTCGTCAGGTCTCTACGGGCAGTCCAACCCCGGCGGCTTGATCAACATGGTCAGCAAGCGCCCGCTGTGGATCGAGCATGCCGAGATGCAGGCAACCCTCGGCTCCTTCGACCAGCGCGAAGCGGCGTTCGATTTCGGCGGACGCGTGGCGGGCGCCGAGGGCGTCGCCTATCGCCTGGTTGGGCTGGGACGCATCGGCGACAGCGAGGTCGACTTCGTCAAAAACGACAAGGTGTTCATCGCGCCCAGCCTTGCCTGGCGCATCACCGACGACACCACCATCACGCTGCTCTCGCACTACCAGCGCAATCACTCCGACAACTATCAGCAGTACGTGCCCGGCCAGGGGACGTTGCTGCCGAACCCCAACGGGCGCTTGCCGCGCAGCCGCTATCTGGGCGTGCCCGGTGCCGACGAGCTGACTTTGGAACAGGCATCGGTCGGCTACGCGCTCGAGCACCGTTTCAACGGCGCGCTGCAGTTCCGTCAGAATTTGCGATACATGGGAGTCGAGAACGACACGATCGCCACGCGTGGCGATGCGGTGATCGCAGACTCGATACTCATGCGCATGCCCTTGGTCGTCGATGCGCAGTCGCGCGCCTTCACCGTCGACAACCAGCTGCAGGCCGATATCGCAACCGGCGCGCTGCAGCATCAGGTGCTGTTCGGGCTCGACTACCAGAAGAACCGCAGTGCCAATCGAACCCTGGCGGGCAGCTACATTCCGCTGGATATGTATAATCCGGATTACTCTGCTTATCCGTTCCCGCCGACCGCGTTCATGTTCCCCTTCCTCGATGTGCATGCGAGCCTGGAGCAGACCGGCATCTATCTGCAGGACCAGATCAAGTGGGATCGCTTCACGCTGTCGCTCACCGGGCGCCAGGATTGGACGCGCGTCGAAACCATCAGTACCGCCGCATTCCCGCTGCCTGGCGTCTACGAGCGCGAGGATTCTGCGCGCACCGGACGCGTGGGACTGAGCTACCTGTTCGATTTCGGGCTGGCGCCATACATCAACTACTCCACCTCGTTCACGCCCAATATCGGTGCCAGCCCCACGGGCGAGGGATTCAAGCCGACGACCGGCGAAGGTAAGGAGATCGGCGTCAAGTATATGGCGCCGGGCACCAACCTGATGTTCACCGCCGCGCTGTTCGATATCCGCCAGAACGACGTTCTCACGAGTTATCCGGGTAATCCGCTCCTGAGCGTGCAGACCGACGCGGTGCGTGTGCGCGGCTATGAGTTCGAGGTGCGCGGCAACGTTACCCACGAGCTGGAGATCGTCGGCGGCTACAGCAAGCTCGATCCGAAGATCACCGAAAGCGCGTATCCGGTCACCATCGGTAACTACATGCCCAACGTGAACCTCGAAACCGCCTCGCTGTGGGCGAAGTATACTTGGTACGACGGGCCGCTGCGGGGCCTCGGCATCGGCGCCGGCGTGCGCTATCTCGGGGAGAACTACGGCGACAACGCCAACAGCATCTATATCCCCTCGTACACGCTCTACGACGCAACCATCAGCTATGATCTCGCGGCGTTGCGGGCGGGCCTCGATGGATGGCAGGCGCAGATCAACGCGACCAACCTCACCGACGAATATTACGTGACGTCGTGCCAGGCCGGCATTACCTGGTGCGGACTAGGGGCTGGGCGCACAATTCTCGGCACTCTGAAGTACACCTGGGATGCCACCTCCCGGTAGCGCCTTGTCCCGGTAGCGCCTTCCCGGTAGCGCCTGGGCGCACACAGTCGAAGGGTCGACCGACCGATTTGCTTTCCCGAGCCAGCTGGGCGCGCTGACTGACGGCCCGGCCGGCTCCGCGAGCCGGCCGCGTCGACGACCGCAAGGGGCGCCAAATGTGAGTGGCGCAGCACTCGCCGCTGAATTGGCGCGACAGTGTCGTCGAATGCCGAGTGGTGCTCCACAGTTCGGAGCGCATGAACGCAAAACTTCCAGTGCGTTCATGCGCGCGGTCGGCGTTTCGCACACCTAGGCCCGTGGCAACGGGGGCGGATTCAGGCGGGCATGCGGATGCACGCAGCCCCTGAACCTCGAGGCACGTTTCTCAGCGCATTGATGGTTGCATTTGCCCGGAGGAGAGGAGCTGCATCCATGGCAGAGACTGCCTCTCAGGAAAGCGGAATTCCTCCAACGCCTCCATCCCCCACAGTCGTTTCGATGCATCTGGGGCCATGACGCCCCCACAGCGGAGCTGAATTCTCCGCGATTCATCTGGGGTAACGTTGGTTGGTTTAATGGTCGGAGCGGCGGGATTTGAACCCACGACCCCCAGTCCCCCAGTCTGATTTTCAGCGAAATCAAAGGGGCTGACGGATTCTCATCCTAGCGCCATATCATCCTGATTTCTCGGTATTTATATCAACATATCTGCTTACACGCTCACCTGCCAACGCGGCCTCATTTGCGTCCTATATGCGTCCTAGCCTGACCCTCAGTCACTTCCGAGGGAGGGTCAGCCGATGGCCGGCCGCGCGCAGCTAAACGACATCTTTGTCCGTAACCTCCCCGTGCCGGAGTCCGGGCAGGTTCAATACGCGGACGGCAAGCTCCCCGGCTTTGGGGTCCGCGTCGGAGCCAGCGGGGTCAAGGTCTTCTACCTGAACTATCGCATCAATGGCCGCAGCCGGCGCATGGCGCTCGGCCGCTATCCCTTCACGTCGCTCGCGAAGGCACGCGCCGACGCCCACACCGCTATCGGCCAGATCGCAGACGGGATAGATCCGCAGAGCGCCGTGATCTCCAGCGCCTCCGGCCCCGTTTCGGACGCCCTAACCTTCGCACAGGCCCTCGACCAGTTTGTCGATCTGTACTGCGCCCACCACAACCGGGCCTCCACGGCCGCTGAGACCGAGCGCCTCCTGCGGTCCGTGTTTCTCGATCCCTGGTCGAAACGGAACATCGGCGCCATAACCCGCAGCGACGTGCTGACCATCCTCGATGCCATCGTTGCGCGCGGCAAGCCCAGCGCCGCTGTCCATGCCTACGCTGTCATTCGCAAGTTCTTCGGCTGGACTGTCGAGCGCGGCCTCATCGAAACGAGCCCCTGCCTCAATCTCAAGCCGCCCGCCAAGAAGCGCTCGCGCGAGCGCGTCCTATCCGATGCCGAGCTGGTCAAGCTCTGGAAGGCGAGCCAGGCGGAGGGCTATCCGTTCGGTGCCATCTTCCAGCTTCTTGTCCTCACCGCCCAGCGCCGTGGCGAGGTCGTCGGGATGCGCTGGAACGAGATCGACCTCAAGGCCGGACTCTGGACGATCCCCAGCACCCGCACCAAGAACGGGAAAGCCCACACCGTTCCGCTGACGCCGCGCGTGCGCGCCATTCTCAAGACGCTGCCGCGCTTTGAATCCGAGTTCGTCTTCCCGGCGCGCGGCAAGCCGGAGCAGGCCTATTCCGGTTACTCGAAGGGCAAGCGCGGGCTGGACGCCGAAGCCAAGCTGCACGACTGGACGCTGCATGATCTGCGGCGCACTGCGGCGACTGGCATGGCCGAGATCGGCGTCGCACCTCATGTCGTCGAGAAGATTCTCAACCACAGCACCGGCACCTTCGCCGGTGTTGCCGGCGTCTACAATCGCTTCGAGTATCGCAAGGAAATGCGCGAGGCTCTCGCCTTGTGGGCTGCGCATATCAAGCGGATCGTCAAGGCCAAAGAGCCTGTACAGCGCGTCCGTCATAGAGCGCCGGCCTCAGCGTGAGTCTCCTGTATTGGCAGGCAAACGTAGCCGTCCTGCCTCATTCCTTCGCAGCGGCAGCGTCCCCCCTCATCTTGACGCGATCGTGCCGGACGGCGCCTTGCGGTCAAGGTCCGCCCGCTCCTTTCGCCCGGCTCCGCCGGTCTCCCGTGTTGTCCCGTGACCGCGGCGGCTCATGCCGCCCGGCCTTTCGTCCCGCGTCCGAGAAGGACGCTGAACCACTGACGAAAGGAACGAAAAAATGGGACTCGATATGTATGCCTACACACGCACGAGCGATCTGCCGGCATTCGTGGACTTCACGCAGCTACCGACCGATGTCGAGCTGCACTACTGGCGCAAACATCCGAACCTGCATGGCTGGATGGAACGCCTCTACCGTGAAATGGGCGGCACCGATTCCGACTTCAACTGCGTGAACGTGATGCTCACCGCCGAAGATCTCGACCGCCTTGAGGAGGACGTCCGTGCGGGCAACCTGCCAGCGACCTGCGGCTTTTTCTTCGGCGAAAGCGACGGCACCGAGATCGACGACGATCTCGCCTTCATTGCCAAAGCCCGCGCGGCCCTGCTCAGCGGAGCGTCCGTCTACTACACTTCGTGGTGGTGAGCGGCGCAGGGAGCGGCTGGCAGCGCCGCTCCCGTGCCTAAAACGGGCGCTCCTCGTGGGGAAAAGCTTTCCCCTTCGCACCCTGCTCCCGTCCGGTAGCGTCAGAGCAAATGATGCCCGTGTGCATCGCGCATTCTGGCTTACCCGGATGGAGAGGTTCGTGGATCACTCCGATCACCTGTTGCATGTTGCCGCTGAAAGCACGCCCGAGGTTCGGGGTCCCGACCGGCTGATCAACGCCAAGCGGCTCAAGCACCGCGTGCTCTTCTCGCTTCAGCACATCTACCGGCTGGAGGAGTGCGGCGCGTTTCCCAGGCGCATCCACCTTGGCAAGGCGCGCGTCGCATGGTCATCCGCCGAGGTCACGGCCTGGATGCAGGCCAAGATCGATGCCCGTGGGCCTTGCCCCTTCGCTGGCGCGGTGCCCGTGCTGACGGCCGAGGATCGCTTCGTCGGCAAGAAGGAGCTGCGCGAGCTTGTCGTCTACAGCCCGCAGCACATCCGGTTGCTGGAGCTTGAGCATCAGTTCCCAGCCCGCATCTGGATCGGCGAGAACCGCGTGGCGTGGCTGGAGCGGGACATTCTCCGCTGGCGCGAGAGCAAGCGGATGCGCTGATCGGATGACGATGACTGCGTCCGCCTGGCGCCTCCAGCTTTCGGAGTAAAAACATCGCTGTAGATAAATCTCAAACCCCTTGACATCCCCTCGGACTCTCAACGGCGAATCGCGTCTAATTCTAATCCATGACGATGATCGATGAGCAATTGAAAGGCGAGACTTCGGGTGCCGGCGCGGCACCCGGCCCGTATCTTGGCTTCAGTTTGCAGCCGGTTCGGCTCTGTGCGCGGTTGCTCTCGGCCTCCGAGGGCGACTCTGTCTCAACGGAGTTGATTGATGACGTGGCCGTTCACCGTGCAGACGGTACCTGCCTGCTCGAGCAGGACAAAAGTGCGCTGAGCCAGAATCCCATATCGGATTGGGCACCGGATCTCTGGAAGACCTTCGCCAACTGGCTTGAAACCACCAAGCGACTGGAGCTCGACCCGGCCAGAACCGACTACGTGCTCTACGTCGCCCCCGTAAAGACCGGCACGACGGTTACGGCGCTGCATCAGGCCCGCACACCCGACCACGTTGAGGCGATTGTCGCCAAGCTTCGGGCTGATCTGGCGGCCAGAAAGCCTCCGCCAGCCTGCGCTGGAGACCTTTCGGCGTTTCTGGGTGCCGAGCCATCGCTGCGCGCGGCGATGGCGGCAAACTTCACTTTGATTTCTCAGAACGATCCGCTTCTGGAAATCCGCAACCATCTCGCATCCTCCGTGTCCCCAGCCGTTCTTGATGACATCTGCGCCGCGGCGATCGGCTGGGTGCTGAAGACGGCCGATACTCAATTGAGAAGCGGCAACCGTGCCCTCATAGCCGTTTCCGGTTTCCGCGCGCGCCTGCGCGCAATCATCAAGCGTCAGGATCGGGACCATGTCCTGAACAGTGTGGCGGCCGAGCCCGATCCGGCGACCCTCGACGCCGAGGTGCGGCGGCGAACCTATATTCGCCAGATGGAGCTCATCGAGTGCGAAAGCGATGAAAAGCTGCGGGCCGCGTCCGACTTTCTGCGCGCCTCGACCGACCGCACCCATTGGAGCGACCGCGGGCAGGTAGATGAACAGTCACTGCGTGAGTTTGATGATCTGCTGGAGCGTCGCTGGACAAGCACCAGGCGCTCCGTTTCGATTCAATCCGCGTCCCTCTCCGAGGTCGAGCTCGGTCAGCTTCTCCTGTCGGAATGCGTAAAGCCTGCCGGTGACCGCCTGCAGGGCATGGATGTTCCTCCACACGTCCCTCCCGGTTCCGTACACGCGCTTGCGGACAAGCTCAATATCGGCTGGCATCCCCGCTACAAGGATCTTCTGAACAAGCCGAACGGGGAGGACTCGGATGCCTGAGATGACGCTCGGCCCCCGCCCCTCCAGCCCCGATGCTGTCTTGAATGAGGCTCAGCTGGTCCAGAACACCGCTCTGGGCGCCGTCCTGATCTGGCTGTTCGTCCGCGCTTATAACGGCGCCGCCCCTCGGCCCTGCCCGTTGCCGCTGTGCTTCACGGTCCTGCCGATCCTCTTCTACCATGCGACGCGCAAGGAAGCAGAATCGACATCGCCCAGCTCGCCGCTGTCAAAATTCGTTGAGAAATTCGAGATCAAGCGCGAGGAGTTGCTCGCGGTTCATGACCGCATGCTGGCCCTGCGCCCTCTCACATTGCGGTCTATTCAGCTCGCATGCAGCAGAGGGCTAATTGCCATCGCGGTCGAAGATGCCGCCGTGCTGGCGGCGCGGTCGGCATCACTGACCGACCGCCACAAGCCCGAGCGCCTGCGTGCCATGCTGCGCGCCGCGGAAAAGCTTGGCATCTGGTACGCGCCGCATACTCTTTCCAATATTTCCAGTAGCCTGCGAGTGTTCTTCTGATGAAGCTTGATATTCTGGAAATCATTCTCTGGTCGAAAGGCGATCATTCCCCACGGCGTGTCGCGTTCAAGCCCGGTGTGGTCAACATCATCAGCGGCGACTCAAAGACGGGCAAGTCCGCCATCATCCCGATCATCGATTATTGCCTCGGAGCGCGAAGCTGCGCCATTCCCACCGGGACGATCCGAGACGCGTGCGCATGGTTCGGACTGCTGGTTGATACCGCAGACGGAAAGAAGCTCCTCGCCCGCCAGGAGCCCGGCGACCGCCAGTCGACAGACAATATGTTTCTGCTCGAGGGCGATGTCATTGAAGTTCCCGCGCGCATCGACAGGCATAACGCCAATGCGTCCCAGATACGCGCGCTTCTCAATCGGATCTCAGGCACGTCCAATATGGATCTGGACCCTGAGAGCCAGGCGATCGGTTCATCAAGGCCCAGCATTCGGGACTTCATGGCGTTCGTGTTCCAGCCCCAGAACGTCGTCGCCAATCCGGACGTGTTCTTCTTCAAGGCTGACACGACCGAGCACCGGGAAAAGCTGAAGTCCATTTTTCCGTATGTTCTCGGCGCACTCGACGCGCAAACGCTGGTTGACCGCGCCCGGCTCGACCGACTCTCCAAGGAGCTCAAGCGTAAGGAACGTGAGCTCGGCAATATCCGTAACGTCTCCGCGCGATGGCAAGCGGAAGCGCGGTCATGGCTCGACCGCGCGCGTGAACTCGGTTTGATACCGGAAGGTCAAGCGGACCCGGCAGACTGGCCCGGGCTTCTCGGTCTCCTGCGCCATCTCGCATCCCGGTCATTTCAAGATGTGAGGCCGAGCGGAGCAGCCATCGACCAGGCGCTGCAACAGACACTGGAGCTGTTTGACGAGGAGCGCCGTGTTTCAGGCGAGGCGTTTGACCTTCGCCAGCGCTACAATGAGCTGAAATCCCTGAAAGACACCGCGGACGCCCATGGCGGCGCATTGCAGATTCAGAAAGACCGCCTGTCGCTCTCAACTTGGCTCAAGAGCCTCACCGGCGAGGTCAGCGGCCATTTGCTCGTTGATCCCCGCCTTGCTTCGACCACGGAGCTTGACCAGCTATGCCGGGCGCTCGCGGACATTGAGGCCGACGCGCGCCGCCGGCCGGCTTCGACCGAGACGATCGATCGCGAGCTCGCGCGCGTGCAAGGACTTCTCAGCCAGAAGATCGAAGAGCTTCAGGCCGTTCGTGCACGCTTGAAGGCCAGTGAAGCGCTGCAACAGACGCCGGAGCCGGCCTATTCGATACCGAATATCGAGCGCTTTCTGGGGCAGTTGCAGAACGCCATTGAAACTTACGACACTATTGGCTCCGACAGCGAGCTGGCCTCGGAAGTCGAGACCCTGCGGGAGGAGGTCCGGCTTCTGCAGGAACGTGTTTCGGAGCATCAGATTCGCCGGAGGACCGAGCATGCTCTACAGATCGTTCAAAAGATTGCAGCCGAGATCGTGCCCAAGCTGGATTGCGAGTTCGAAGACCTACCGATCGAGCTGTCCATCAATGAGCTTTCCGTAAGGGTCGTCGGCCCTGAGCGAAAGGACTGGCTGTGGGAGATCGGAAGCGGCGCCAACTGGCTAGCCTACCACATCGCGGTGACGGCAGCGCTACAGCGGTTCTTCTTGAAGACGACCGCTCACCCCGTTCCCCACCTGCTGGTCTACGATCAACCCAGTCAGGTCTATTTTCCGCGCAAGCTTGCCGCCGATCGCTCGGACCAAAGCGAAGAACAAGGGGGGCAGCCTCTCGCAGACAAAGACGTCGAAGCCGTGCGCAAGGTGTTCACAGCACTGTCGGATGAGGTAGAGGCGGCCAGAGGCCGTCTTCAGGTCATCGTGCTGGACCATGCGGGCGATGCGGTCTGGGGAAGCGTCAAGAACACCAGTCTGGTTGAAGAGTGGCGCGAGGGAAAGAAGCTTGTTCCTCTCGAGTGGATTTCTGCCTCTGCCACTCGATAGCCAACGCTACGCTCGTTAGATCTCTCGATACAAGAAGCGATGCCGGCGGCCCCCTCCCGCTGGTCGGGTCACGCCCTATCGCGCGCAAGACGAACGGCGCGCGACCGAGCCCGCACGCGGTCTCGTCCCATGCGGGTCACGGTCGTTGCCGCGAAGGGCCGTCAGGATTTCGTTCCTGTGGATTGTTTTCCTTTCTTCCTGATTTCAGTTTGCGGCAGCAATCCGCTGATCTGCATAATGAAAATCAAGAAGTGAGAACATGAGAATTATTGCTCTAATATCCCAAAAAGGCGGAGTGGGAAAAACAACCCTCGCAATCAATCTGGCGGCAGCCGCGCATGCGCGCGGAAAGGGCGTCATCATCGCCGATACCGATCCCCAGCAATCCACCTCTCACTGGTATCTCGCCCGCAAGGATGCCCATCCCCTGCCCTACGCGGCCTCGGTCTTCCCCGATACCCTTGGCCCGTTCCTCGACAAGGCGCGCGCCAATGGCGCGGATTATGTCTTCATCGACAGCTCGCCGAACTCGACCGAGGACAGCCTCGCCATTGCCGATCAGTCCGATCTCCTGATCGTGCCGTGCGCCCCTTCGTTCATCGACCTCCGGGCCTTGAAGCGCACCGAGAATGTTGTCCGGCTTTCGCGCAAGCCTGCGCTCGCCGTGATCAACCTTTGCCCGGCCTACGGCAATGAGGCCGACCAGGCGGCGGACGCGCTGGCAACGCTCGGGTTCGATGTCTGCCCGCACCGCATCACCAACCGCGCTTCGGCGCGGAGAGCCTACGCCCTCAATCAAAGCGTCTTCGAGTACGAGCCCTCCGGCAAGTCTGCATGCGAATTTGATGCGGTCTTTCGCTTCGCCTGTGAACATGAGGCCATGAGAACACCTGCTCATGAGAAGGTGAGCGCCCATGGCTAGGCCCCCTTCTATCAATCTCGCCGCTGCCATGGAGGCCGATCTCAAGTCTCATGATCCCATGAGCACCCGCCCCCATGTGCCCGTGACGACAGGAGCGCATGAGCACGTGAGGACATCATCCCATGCCCCCTTGGGAACACCCTCCCATGAGACCACGAGCGCAAGTGCTCATGACGAGAAGGGTAGATCTTCTCATGGTCTCGTGAGCGAAGTGTCTCATGAACCCGTGAGCCGCAGCACTCATGAGGAGGAGGGCTCTCGTTCTCATGGTCTCACATCGCCCGATGAGGACAGCGCGGGACGGGGTCCGGCCTATGTGCCGCCGTCGCGGGCGGGCATGAAGCGCATTCAGGGCTATTTCAGCCCGCGCGTGAAGCGACAAATGCGCCTCCTTGCGGTCAACAAGGATCTCAGCGAGGAGGATCTTGTCGGACGCGCGTTGAACCTCCTGTTCAAGACCGAGGGCCTTCCCGAGATCGCCTTCGACAACAAGGAGCAGAGGAGGGGTCCGTGACGCGCACCCGCTCCCACGACAGCTCCCAGATCGATCTCTTCGCCCCCTATGTGACCGATCTTCCGCTGCGCGATCAACGCGAAGTCATGGAGCGGCCGTTCTTCTCGCTTGCCAAGAAAAAGCGCTTGAAGCCGATCGATTATGTGAGCCCCGATGGCGGCATCTTCGTCCGCGTCACCGCCAACGCCGATTTTGGCATGGCCACCATCTGGGACGCCGATATCCTGATCTGGGCCGCGTCCATGGTGCAGCAAATGCGGGCCCGTGGACTAAACGATATTCCCCGCACGCTCCGCTTCCAGCCCTACGACCTTTTGAAGACCATCAATCGTCATACCGGAGGGGCGGAATACCGCGCCCTCCGTGATTCGCTCGCCCGTCTTCAGTCCACCACCATTGTCACCAATATCCGCGCGCCCCAGGGCAAGAAGCATCGCCAGTTCAGTTGGATCGAGTCCTGGACCGACGATGTCGACGATGAGCGCCAGCTCAGCCGCGGCATGAGCGTCACGCTTGCCGACTGGTTCTATGAGGGCATCATCATGGAAGGCGGCCTGCTTGCGATCGATCCGGCCTATTTCTCGATCACCGGCGGCCGCGAGCGCTGGCTTTACCGTGTAGCCCGCAAGCACGCCGGCGGGGCAGGGCATGAAGGCTTTGCGATTGCCTTCTCGACGCTGTTCCTGAAGTCCGGGGCCGAAGGCACGCCGCGGCGCTTCAAGTTCGAGATCCTCAAGATCGCGCGCGAGAACGCGCTGCCAGACTACTATCTGCGCGTCGAGAACGAAGGCGCGCCCGATCCGCTCCTGCGCATGATCCGCCGCGACGCCATCGGCATGTTCGCGCCTCACGCGCAGCCCTCGGAAGGAAAGAAGCCCGCGACCGGGGTCACGCCGCTGACAGGCGATACCATCCGGCGCTTCCGCAAGGCGTTCCCGGACGCGAATATCTACGCCCTCAATGGCCAATTCGGCCGGTGGCTCGCCGAGCGCCAGCTCGTGCCTGACGATTACCAGACCGCATTCCTCGAATATGCGCGTGCCGAGATCGAGCGCAGCGCTGCCTGACACTGCGCCAGCTTCCTGCAAGGGCTTCACCCGGGGCGTTCCTAATCTCCCGACAAAGACACCATGCAATGGCATGCAGCCGCCGCATTTGATTCGGCATACCCCGGTGTGAGATTCTGCATGGCCCCGTCTTCGGGTTTTCAGGAACGCCCTTTCGGGAGTTCGGGAACACTTTCGGGTTTTCAGGAACGCATCCACCGTTTGCCCGCGGTTGCGCGTCGCGCGGACGCGTCGGGAGATCAGGAACAGATTCGGGATAACAGGAACATTTCAGCGGGGTATCGGGAACGCTTCTTCGGGAGAACAGGAACGAATGATCGGGGTATCGGGAACAGGCACTTGCACAAATCCTACGCTCTCTGCGCCGTTCGGAGCGAAATCCCGGCCTTAACTTCTTTAACCCCTTATAACATTCTAACTACGTACCAAAGCTTGGTCTCATACAACCCCGTGCAGTGATCAGAATCGGAGCCCGCGCCTGATTGGCGCGGGCAACCATATGTGAAACCCCCACGCAGTGCGTGCCCGTTTCACACTTCCCCACCCGAAAATGGCTGCCAGGTAAGTCGTGCAGGCAGCTTGGATGCAAAATTGGCGAATTCCGATCTTGGGGGACTCATTATCGGCGGCGCGGTTCTGATCGCTCGCTCCAACTCTCCACAGGGACTGGCCCGCCGTCCGCTCCGCCGTCGCCGCCCGCCAGGGCCGGGCGAGCGAGCGACGACGGCTCCGCAGGGACGGCTTGAAGAGGCACCTTTAATGACAACAGCAGGCGCTATCAGCGCTCCCGCTCGAAGTCGCGACCCAGCAGGGAGCGGCCTTCCCGCTGCTCGCCGCGAACGCGCGCCTTGAGATCCTCAATATAACTCGGCTTTTCGATCTGCGGCGCAGGCCTTAAGTCGTTCGCCGGCTGCGGCCACACCATTCGGCGCGCGGGCCCCATGCCCGGCGGCCTCAGTTCGGGAGCAGGGGCCCCATGCTTCACCACACGGGGTGCGGGCTCCGGGAGCGGCGCAGCCGGGGCCGCGCTGCGATCCCACATCCGAAGAATTCGTTCTCTGAGGCCCTTGGGGCCGGGATAGATGCCGTCTGCCATCGCGCGCTCCGACTTTATCCGTCGGATGTGTGCATGGTTCCGCCGGGCGCAAGTTCCGACATTCCGCTATGTAAAACTCGCCGCAAACGCTTGCTAGAAAGAGCCAAAAGAGCCACAATATTTTCTGCCGTAGGCTGGAGATTCGGCCCCATGAAAAATATCGCCGCGCGCGACGCCAAGAACGGGTTCGGTCATCTCATCGACCTCGCGCGCGCCGAGCCTGTTATGATTGAAAAACACGGCCGCCCGGTCGTCGTCGTTCTTTCGGTCGAGGAGTTCGAGCGGCTGAAAGGGCAAGCAGCCAACGGCAAGAAGGGATCAGGCCGGCGGCGGCACGAATAACCGCGCGGCGAAGGGGGGCCGCCCGTATGAATATTGCCGAAATCGAGCTTCAGCTCGCCGAGCTTATCAAGGAGCCGTTCGACCCTGCGGGGTTCGCCTTCCGTGTCCTCGAAATCTACAACGCCCCCAAGGCAACCCTGACAAAGCTGCGCAGCGGCACCCAGAACAAGGGCGAAGAGGCAGGCGATGTGCTGTGGTCGCGCAAACTCTTCTTTCGCCCCGCCGCCCCAGGGCAAGCCGCCGCGACGCTCGACGCGCTCAGAGAGGGCAAGGCCACCAGGACCCACAAACCGCGCTTCCTGCTGGCCACGGACGGAACCGAGGTCGCAGCCTATGACGTGAAGGCCGACGATACACTCCACATCGACTACGCCAAGCTCAATGACCGTTTCGACTTCTTCCTGCCGCTGGCCGGCATCGAAAAATACGAGGCCGTCGCCGAAAGCCAGGCCGACATCAAGGCCGCCGGGCGCCTGGCCAAGCTCCATGACGAGATCGAGCGCTGCAATCCCGATTGGCTGGCGCCGGAGAAGCGCCATCCCCTCAACCAGTTCCTGACGCGCGTATTGTTCTGCATGTTCGCCCAAAGCACGGGGAGTTTTTCACCGAATCTGTTCGTCAAGACGGTAAGCGAGTTCGGCGGCCCCGACGGCGAGAATCTACAAAGCCTCCTGAAGCAGATTTTCGATGTCATGAACATTCCGGAAGACCAGCGCGCGGGCTTGCCCGTGCACATCCGCGCCTTCCCTTACGTCAATGGCGGGCTCTTTGCCGAGAGCACCGAAGTCCCGGCCTTCAATAAGCGCGCCAAGCGCATGCTGGTCGAAGCCGCGCAGCTCGACTGGAAGGAGATCAACCCCGACATCTTCGGCTCCATGATCCAGGCCGTGGTCGATACTGAGATGCGCGGCGACCTCGGCCTGCACTACACCTCCGTTCCGAACATCATGAAGGTCTTGCAGCCGCTCTTCCTGCTGTCGCTCGAGGAGGAGTTCGAGCGGGCGCGGGGGCACCGCGAGGAGCGCTCGCTCCTTCGCAAGCTGCTGACGCGCATCTCCAAAATTCGCGTGTTCGATCCGGCCTGCGGCTCTGGCAATTTCCTCATCATCGCCTATCGCGAGCTGCGGACTCTGGAGATGCGCATCTTCCAGCGGCTGGACGAGATTGCGGGCGGCACGATGACGTGGCGCGAGCAGAGCGGCGTCAGACTTTCCAACTTCTATGGCATCGAGCTCACGGATTTTGCCGCCGAGACCGCCAAGCTCTCGCTCTGGATCGCCGAATACCAGATGAACCAACGGTTCAAGAGCCTGTTCGGAGAGGCGCCAAAGAGCTTTCCCCTCAAGGAAGGCGGCCACATTGTCTGTGGAAATGCTCTGAGGACCGACTGGCTCGAAGTCTGCCCGCCACCGATGAAGACCGTGCAGAAGGAGAAGGTGTTCGACCTTTCCCGCGTCGAGAAAGTGCATGCGACCGAGCAGGTGCCTGACGATGAAGCGGAAACCTACCTAGTCGGAAACCCGCCCTACCTCGGCGGCAAAAAGCTCACGGATGCGCAAGAAGCCGACATGGAACTCGTGTTTGGCTCGGATCAGCAGCACAAGAATTTAGATTACATATGCGGCTTCTTCCGCAAGGCAGTTGACTTTGTTGCGCAGCGGGGAGCTGCGGCCTTTGTCGCAACGACATCCATCAATCAGGGCACTCACGTACCCACGTTCTGGCCTTATGTGCTCAAGAGCAATGTGGAGCTCGCATTCTTCTACGAACCATTTCACTGGTCAAATAATGCCGCCAAAAAGGCCGGGGTCACATGCACTATCCTAGGGCTGCGGCGCAAATCCAAGGAAAAGAAGCTCTTCTTCTCCCAAAAAGACTTCCGCCCCGTTCGCAACATCAATCCCTATCTTGTCGACGCCTCCGATCTCATCGTTGAGCCAGCCCAAACACCATTGTTCGGCCTACCACGCCTCATCACAGGCAACGCGCCGTACGATGGTGGACATCTCATTCTTTCCCCTGGCGAACGATCTGAATTGTTAAAGCGCGCGCCCCAAGCGGAGCACTTCCTATTGCGCTGTGTGGGCACGTCTGAATTTGTAGACGGACTTGAGCGTTGGTGTCTGTGGATTGACGATGCCGATGCCAGTGAGGCCACACAAATTTCGGCCATCGCGGAGCGCGTTGATGCCGTCCTCACCTACCGTCGCGAGGGTGGGGAAGTTGCCCAGACCCTGGTTGATGTTCCTCATCGCTTCCGCTACACGCACCGCCCCACGGATTCCCAAGTTCTGGTGCCACAAGTTTCTTCTCACATTCGCGAGTACATACCCGTCGGCCTCCTAAATCGCTCAACGATTGTCACGCATCTGGCGTTTGTCATCTACGAGCCGGACATGCAGACCTTCGCGATCCTAAACTCTCGGATGCACAATGTCTGGATGCGCGCGCTTTGCGGTCGCATGCGTAAGGATTTCCGCTACTCGACCACCATTGTCTACAATACTTTTCCGGCGCCAGACTTGAGTTGTGCTCAAATTGAATCTCTGGAGCAGCACGCATGGCAAATCCTAGCAATCCGAGAACAGCACCCCGGAAAGACCATCGCATGGCTCTATGATCCAGAGACTATGCCTCCCGACCTTCGAGAAGCTCATCAATCCCTCGATGAGACCCTTGAGAAAATCTACGTTGGCCGCTCATTCAAATCCGATGTGGAACGGCTGGAGCATTTGTTCCGCCGATATGAAGAGCGCGTTGCCGTTTTTCACAGTCAGGAGGCTGTCCGTGCCTGATTTTGTCCATGTCACCTACAACCAGACCGGCGCCAGCCAAAAGCAGGACGCGATGGGGATGCGCGCCATGCAGGCGCGAGCCTACGCCGAGCGCGGCTCCCAGTATCTTTTGGTCAAGGCGCCTCCGGCGTCCGGCAAATCCCGGGCGCTCATGTTCATTGGACTGGACAAGCTCCAGAACCAGGGCATTCGCAAAGTCATCGTGGCCGTACCGGAGCGCTCGATCGGCGCCTCGTTCAAATCGACGAAGCTGACAGATCACGGCTTCTTCCGCGATTGGGAGGTGGAGGATCAATGGAACCTCTGCACCGCGGGCGTTGATGCCGGCAAGGTCGGCAGATTCGAAGCTTTCATGGGCAGCCCCGCCCAGATTCTCGTCTGCACCCATGCCACGCTGCGCTTCGCCTACGACAAGATCGGCCCGGAGCCGTTTGCGGGTTGCCTGATCGCAATCGACGAGTTTCATCATGCCTCTGCGGATGCCGACAGCCGCCTGGGCGAGGTTGTCCGCGGGTTGATGGCGGACGGCCGGGCGCACATCGTAGCCATGACCGGCAGCTATTTCCGGGGTGACAGCATCCCTGTCCTGCGGCCGGAGGACGAGGAGAAATTCACCCGCGTCAGCTACACCTACTATGAGCAGCTCAACGGCTACACGTATCTCAGGACGCTGGGCATCGGCTATCATTTCTATCGGGGCCGGTACCTTGATGCGATCACCGAAGTTCTCGATCCCGACAAGAAGACCATCATCCACATCCCCAACGTCAACGCCGCTGAGAGCACCAAGGAAAAGTACGTCGAGGTCGATCGCATCCTCGACCACCTTGGGGATGTCATCGAGACCGATCACCAGACCGGGCTTCATCACGTTCGCCATAAAAGCGGAAAAACTCTCAAGGTTGCCGATCTCGTCGAAGACGACGAGAAAACCCGCAACCGGGTGATGGAAACCCTACGTAACATCAAGGATCGCGATGATGTTGACATCATCATCGCCCTCGGCATGGCCAAGGAAGGCTTTGACTGGACCTTCTGCGAGCACGCCCTCACCGTCGGCTATCGCGGCTCGCTCACCGAGATCATCCAGATCATTGGCCGCGCTACACGCGACAGCCCCGGCAAATCTCACGCCCAATTCACGAACCTCATTGCCGAGCCGGATGCTTCCGCCGACAACGTGGCCGACGCCGTCAACAACATGCTGAAGGCCATTGCCGCCTCGCTCCTCATGGAGCAAGTGCTGGCGCCCAATTTCAAGTTCAAGACGCGGGCCTCGGACGACACCATCGAGGGTACGACCAAGATCGTTGACATCGACTATACCAACAGCGAGACAACGGTTGCCATCAAGGGCTTTGCCGAGCCGAGCACGCCGCGCGTGCGGCAAATCCTCGAAAGCGACCTGGTCGATCTCACGGCCTCGGTGATGCAGGATGACCGCGTGCTCCGGGCCGCCATGAACCCCGACGAGATTCCGCCGGAAGTCGTCACCCAGGTTTACGTCCCGAAGGTGATCGAAACCAAATACCCCGATCTCACCCCGCAGGAGGTCGAGGAAGTCCGACAGCATGTCGTTGCCAATGCGGCCTTCAAGTCGAGTTGCAATGGCGGTCTGCCGGAGCTCAACGATAACCTCATCAAGATGGCGGACAAGTTCATCAATGTGAAAGACCTCGACATCGACTTGATCGACAGCATCAATCCGTTCCAGCTCGCCTATGAGATCATGTCGAAGTCAGTCGACTCCGAGGTTCTGAAGCGCATCCACGGCGCGATCACGGCCCGGCGCATCCAGATGACCGAGGAGGAGGCCGTCGCCCTCTGGCCCCGCATCAAGAGCTTCAACGAGACCCACGGTCGCGAGCCGAGTCTTGCCGCGCCAAGTCCGATGGAGCGCCGCCTTGCCGAGGCGCTTGAATGGATTCGGGCCAAGAAGCGCGAGCAGATGCGCGCCGAGCAGGGCTGATCGCCATGTCCAAGCCGACGCTCCACGAAATCCTGGCAGACAGCGATCCGCTGCTCAATGTGAAGGCCGCAGCCAAGACGTCTTCGACCGAGCAACAGCGCGTCCTGGACACGTTTGCCGAGATCAATCAGTTCATCGACCGGTATGGGCGCAAGCCCGGCGACATCGACAAGCCGAGCGTGGCCGAGCGCGCGCTCAGGATAAAACTTAACGGCTTGCTGGGAGACCCCGCCGCGCGAGAGTTCCTCCTGCCACACGACCGGAACGGCCTCTTTCCGGCGGGGCCCGTTAAAGCTCCCCAGACCCTGGACGAGATTTTCGACGACGAGCTTTTGGTTACGCCGCAGGACGACATCTTCGATCTCGTGCACGTCAAGCCGTCCGTTGCCAAGCCTGACGAGATCGCTGCGCGGCAGCCCTGTGCCGACTTCGAGACGTTCAAGCCGCTCTTTGAGCAGTGCGTCAAGGACATGGCCGAGGGCAAGCGCAAAGCCATTCCCTTTGCCAACGAGCAGGAGATCGGGGCAGGGGAGTTCTTTATCCTCAACGGCGTGCTGGTCTATGTGGCGGAAGTCGGGGAGACGCATATGCGCAGCGGGAAGAAGAATGCCCGCTTGCGCGTCATCTTCGACAACGGCACGGAAGGGAACAACCTGCTCCGCTCACTGGCCAGGGAGCTCTACAAGGACCCCAACGGCCGCCGCGTGACGACCACCGACATGGGGCCGCTCTTCGATTCCGAGCCCCAGCCTGACGATACCGCGACGGGCATGATCTACGTCGTGAAGAGCCTGTCCGCCGATCCGGAAATCCGCAAGCTCGACGGCCTGTTGCACAAGATCGGCTTCACATCGGGGAAAATGGAGGTCCGCGTCCAGAATGCGAAGGATGACGCGACCTTTCTGATGGCCGCCGTGCATCCGGTCGCTACTTACACTCTTTACAATATCGACCGCGTAAAGCTCGAACACCTGCTGCACAACTTCTTCGCCGGGGCACGCCTCGACATCGAGATCACCGACCGCTTCGGCAAGAAAATCAAGCCTCGGGAATGGTTCCTGGTTTCGCCCGGCGTGATCTCTGAGGCGATTTCCCGCCTCAAGGACGGCTCCATCGTGGGGTGCCGCTACGACGCCGCACGGTCCATGATCGTCGAGGATGAGGGAGAATGAAAATATCTGCCGCACTGGAGAAGATCGACGAGCATAAACTCTTCGTCGCGGCGTTCCAGGGATCGGGACGATACCAAGTAGCTCATCTACTCCGTACTCAAGCAGTATCCACGAGGACGAGTAGCGAAGCCAAAGGTCAGGATGCGACGCCATGAAAGGAGCCCCTAAACTTCCTCCTCAAAAATCCGTGCTGGAGCTAATTCTGGATTGGTCGGCCCAGCGCCCGGCCTGGCAGCAGGATGCTTTACGCCGCATCGTCCTCAAAGGCGCGCTCGACGATGCCGACATCGCTGAACTCATCAGCCTGTGCAAGAAGGGCAAAGGCGCTGCCGACATCACGCTTTCCCCGACACCGCTCGCGAAAGCCCATCTGCCGTCGAGTCCCGCAGCAAGCGAATCCGTCCGCCTCGGTTCCGTTGCCAACGTTATCGGCGTCAATCAGCTCGCTCCGTCGCAGCAACTCGCCTTCGAGGTCGGCGGACTGAGTATCGTCTACGGCGACAATGGCGCCGGCAAATCGGGATATGCGCGCATTCTGAAGAGGGCGTGCCGTGCGCGCCACCCCGGCGAGATTGCGCCGGATGCCTTTGACCCGGCCGCCCCTGCAACGGCCGGTGCGCTTCTCACGTATTCCACAGGCGGCGTCGATCAACCGCCGTTGAGTTGGACGGACGACGGCAATACGCATCCCATCCTTTCGGCTGTCAGCGTCTTCGACAGGGACAGCGCTACTGTTCATATCCGCGAGAAGAACGAGGTCGCGTTTCGCCCGTTCGGCCTCGATATTCCAGACGAGCTCGCCGGCGCCTCCCAGCGCGTCAAGGACGCGCTCACTGAGGAGCAGGGGACTCTCGAAAGATCGCAGGATGCCGTCTTCTCAAAGCCACCCTGGAAGCCGGCGACAGCCGTGGGCCGCATCTTATCCAATCTGAAGGCTGATACCGATCTCGAGCCGCTAAAAGCCCTTGCCGTTGTATCCGACCAGGAGCGGGAGCGGCATCAGCGCCTCACGGAGGATCTTGCGAAGGATCCCCTGAAAGCCTCGGCTGAGCAGGCGTTGTATGCAGATGATCTGCGCCAGCTTGTCATCGCGCTCGACCAAACTCAAAGTGAGAACGGCGATCAAGGTCTTCAGGCTCTCAAGTCCTTGGCCGCAGACGCCAGGACGAAGCGCGCCGCTGCCAAGCTTGCCGCAGACAATGCATTTGGCTCCGCGGCCATTCCGGGCGTCGGGGGAGAAGCGTGGCATCTTCTCTGGAACGCCGCTCGCCGCTATTCAGAAGAGGTGGCCTACGCTGGCCAGTCCTTCCCATATACGGAGGATGGTGCTGTGTGCCTACTGTGCCATCAACCATTGACGGCAGAGGCCGGAGGCCGGCTGCAAACCTTCGAGGCGTTCGTACGCGCGGATACTGAGCGCTTTGCACAAGACGCTGAAGCCGCGTTCTCGCAAGCGCTTACGCGATTCAATGAAAAGCCGGTCAAGGCCGCCACCCATGGCGCCATACGCCGACGGATTGCTCTGGCCGATGCAGCGCTCGCACGCTCCATCCTCCGGTTCCTGGCCTCGGCCCGGCTCCGCCGCACAGCTTGCCTGCTCTCGCTCGGAAAAGACGATCCGCTCGTGCTGCCCGCTTTCGCTTCGAGCCCAATCGGCGACATACGCGCCCTGGAGGCCCGCACGCGCAGCTACGTGCAGGAGCTCAAGGAGGCAGCCGATGTCGAAGGCCGCAAGCGCCTGGAAGCCGAGCGAGACGAGCTGTCTGATCGACTGCTGCTCGCGGACCTGCTCCCCAAGGTTGAGGCGGAGGTCGCACGTCTGAAGGCGTTGAAACTAATCGCGGCGTGCCTGCCGGAAACGGCTACGAATCTCATAACGAAGCTTGGGAACGACATCGCCGATACAGTCATCACCCCGAAGATTCGCGATCAGTTCCAAAGCGAGATTGTCAGTCTCGCCGCCAACAAGGTCCGCGTCGAGATCGTCCGATCCGGCGGCAAATATGGTTCACCGCAATACCAAGTGCGCTTCTTCGGCAATGCCAACGTCAAGGTACACATGATTCTGAGCGAGGGCGAGCAGACCTGCGTTGCATTGGCCGCGTTTCTGACCGAGCTGGCCACGGCAGCTCATCAATCCGCGCTTGTCTTCGACGATCCTGTCTCGTCCCTCGATCATCGCTGGCGCAAGAAAGTCGCCCAGCGGCTCGTCGAAGAGACTGCCAGGCGGCAGGTCATCGTCTTCACGCATGACTTGGTCTTCGTCAACGACCTCAAAGACATGGCCGAGAAGAGCGGCATGCCGGTCAAGCTAATGACCGTTTCTCGGGGGCCGGCCGGCACCGGCATCGTCACGCCCGGTCTTCCCTGGCGCGGCACGGGCGTCAAGGACAGGGTCGACAAACTTGAAAAGGAAGTCCGCGACGCGAAGGCATTCTATGACAGCAACGACGAAGAAGCCTACCGGGACCGCGCCTTCCGCATCTACAGCGGGCTGCGGAGTACTTGGGAGCGCGCCATCGAGGACATCGCCTTCAACGGGGTTGTCGTCCGTCACCGCGATTATGTCGATACCAAGAAGCTCCGAAAGGCCACGGTTCTCACTGACGCTGATTGCGATGCCTTCGAGGTGGGATTCAAAAAGTGCTGCGATCAGACTGACGCGCACGATCCTTCGAGAGCCAGGAACGAGGACCCGCCGCCGCCCGATGAAGCCATGAAAGATGTCCAGGACGTGCTTGCCTGGGTCAATTCCATCCGGGATCGGCAGAAGGCGATCCCTTAGTCTCCGTCCGCTCCGCGGCCATCGGGAAGGCGCGCGCGCTCAGTTTCCCTCCGAGCGCAGCGCGTCATAGGCTGCGTTGACGCGCTTTAATGCCTCCTCCCGCGCCCTGCGTTCCTGCGGCGTTGCAGAATGCCAGCGATCCGGGTGCAGCTCCCGCACCAGATCCCGCCGCGCTTTGTCCAGGTCGCGCCGCGTGAAATGCCGACCAAGCCCGAACACCTCCTGCGAGGCCATGCCATCAAATTCTGGGATGTCTTGCCTCTTGCGCTTCGGCGCGGGCTCCACGCCCCTGCCGCCGTAGATGATCTGCCACAGCCGATCACCGCAATTCTCGATGACCCACGGATTCACCCATGCCTCGAAATAGCCCATGAGCGCGTAGAGCGGCGCGGTCCCGCTGATGAGCGCTGCCACCCAAAGCTCTGAGAGCACCTTGTCTGCTGCGAGCAGTTTCCCGGTCCATCCATAGTGAACCACCAAAAGGCCAGCAAACCGGATCGCCACGCTAGCTGCAACGCCCCAGGCTATCGCCCACAGGCCGAGGCTCACCCGCAAAGGGATGGCATTGCCTAGCCTCCAGAGACTTTCGATCCTTCGGATTCGGAGTAGGGCCTGTTCTGCCGCGCTTTTGTCTCCCGCCTCCATCGCGCGGGAACCAAGGATCAGGAGCGCGCGGCACCGATCCAGCAACCTGTTCTGACACTTCACATGGCGGTGCCTGAACCAGATCGGCACGTACCAGGCCAGCACGTATCCGAGCGCCATCGAGCCAAGGCCAAGCCGCACATGCGTCAGCGGCTCGAAAAGGATGACGGTCAACCAGATCGCCACGATGACGATGACCGCGCCCATTGATCCCCCCGGGTTCGAATAAGGCCCCGCGGCGCGGAGTCTTGCGCTCAAGAAATCAGCCCCGTCGCGCGCGCCGGAAGAAGATAACCCCTTCCGCGCACTCGGGCGCTGGCATTGTCCTGCCGGCTGCGTCCTGACCGCTTCGTTCTTGCGCCCCCTCACCGCCCGATGGCGGTCTCTTCACGGTGCCGATCTTGGCGGCGTGGCGCGAGGGCTTCAAGGGCAAGCCCTCGGCTTCGGCTGCGCCGGCCGCCGCGCCCTCCGGCGCGGTTCCGCCCTCGCTCGCTTCCCCGCCGCTCCTTCGCTCGGCAACCGAGACCGCCAATCCGGGCGGCTCGCGAACGAGCGAAAGGCGAAGCATCATGACGAAGACTTCCACCAAGCATTCCAAGCCGCGCCGCGACCTGCACACGGAGATCACCCAGCGCCTCATCGCGGCTATTGAGGCCGATCCCGGCGAGCCTCAGATGCCGTGGCGCCGCTCGGGGCGCCCGCTGTGGATGCCGGAGAACGCGCTGACCCGCAACGCGTACAACGGCATCAACATCCTCAATCTCTGGGTTGCCGCCGAGATGCGCGGGTTCTCATCGCCCATCTTCGCCACTTATCGCCAGTGGCAGGATCTCGGCGCGCAGGTGCGCAAAGGCGCCAAGTCCGAGCTGGTCATCTTCTACAAGGAGTACGAAACCGATCCCAATCCCGAGGACGAGTCCGACGACGGCAAGCGCCGTGTGGCGCGCGCATCCTATGTGTTCAACGCGGATGATGTGGACGACTACACGGCCCCGGATCAGCCCGAGCCGCTCGGCCCCATTGCGCGGATCGAAGCTGCGGATCGCTTTATCGCCCATACCGGCATCCCGGTCGTGCATCGGGGTGATCGGGCGTTCTACCGCCCGTCCACCGACGAGATCACCATGCCGGAGGAAGGTCTGTTCATTGGCACCGTGACCATGAACCGCGAAGAAGCCTACTATGCCGTGCTTCTGCACGAGGCGACGCACGCAACCGGCCACAAGAGCCGCTGCGACCGCGATTTCAGTGCCCGGTTCAAGAAGGACGCCTATGCCGCCGAGGAGCTTGTCGCCGAGATCGGCTCAGCCTTCCTGTGCGCCGAGCTTGGCATCACACAGGATACGCGCGCCGATCACGCGCAGTACCTCGCGCACTGGCTCCAGCTCCTGAAGAACGACCCCAAGGCCATCTTCACGGCTGCGGCCAGGGCCAGCGAGGCTGTAGCTTGGCTGAAGAACCGGCAGCCCCACTAGGGGCTGCTTATTTTCACTTCGACCCTCGGGGGTGTAAGGCGAATACAGGGGGTTTGCACTTGTCCTCATGTTCTCTTGAGCACATGGAACGCAGTCGGCAAAACGCGCCGATTGCCTTTTATTACTATTACAGTATACAATTGAAGTATGAATACCGACGTTGAAAATATCGTTCTGGAAATACTGAAGGACTTACAAAGGCGAAGCGGCGAGCATACGCGCGAGCTACGGTTCTTGCGGGATGACATGCGGGAAGGCTTCGCCTCGGTGCGCGCGGCGCTCCAAGCTCAACAGCACGACATCAATTTGCTAGAGCAGCGCATGGAGCGCGTTGAAGATGACGTTCGCATGATAAAGCGCGCGACAGACTTTCCAGAAGACGTCGACGCCTAGTGACCGCCATCATTTCCCATAAGATACATTATCACCCAATCAGGCCCATTGGAGGAGCTTCTGCATGACCTTCGGCATCATTGGTAGCTCGGATTGGGGTCTTTCCAGCCAGCAAGCCTACGACAAGCGGAAGTCCCATCCGGTGGTCGTCGCTGTTCTCAATCGATTTAGTGAGATTGAGCCCGGCTTTGAACACATGGCCGAACGCGTATTGGTGGCATGCTCGATGAGCTTCAATAACTACAGCGAGGAAGAAGGCTGCAACCCGTCGCCCGCGACTCTGCTGTATGACCTTGAAGGCGGCTCGTGGCTGCCAAGGCTACTGACAGCAATCGAAACAGCGCCCCTGCCGGATGAGACAGAGCGCCGGATCATGATTGGGGCTTACATGATCGCTGAAAGCTTGGTCTTCCATGAGACGGTAAGATCTGAAATGTCAGGATGCCCGTGACTACGGTACGGTCTCTAACCCCACCCAATTGAACCGGCACGCCAGGGTCGCGTGGCAGATACCGAGGCCCTCCGCCGCTTCTCCTACGGGGCTGCCGCGCTGCGTTCGGAGCGCAGATACTGACAACTCGGTTCCAGATCTGACTCAGGCTTCGCGCCTTGCTCCAACATCGTAACGCGCTCGCCGCTGCTCAAACGCCAGCGATCCGCTGTTGCGGTGATATAAGCGGCGCATGACGAGGAACCGCGCAGCAGGCTTGCAGACGGCATCCATGTACCGTCTGGGTGTCGTTTTCAGAAGGCGAATGCACGGAAGTTCAGGAGTGCACTTCACAGGACCAGATAGCGGTTAGCTCACGAAACGGAAAAACCATACGCTAAGCTTTCGTCATGTTACGGCGACGGTCTCTTAACTGACGACCCATACTTGCCAGTCGACTTCGCGAAAAGCGGACGTAACAATATAAGCTGCTTTAATGCCAGATAATGTTGAATCCCTCTTCTTTGTCTGGCGCCTCGAAGTAACTCGTAATTAGGTCAAACTTGGCATCATCCACAACGAAAGCGTGAGAGCGGGCCGCATTTCTCGCACGAAGGCGTATGAGGCACTCGTCATCAGGAACGTCAAGGAAATGCAGCACAAGCTCCGACTGGATGCCTGTGAGAAGGTTTTTCATCCATGTTCGGTTCGCGATGGTATTAGCTGGAAAATCCAAGACGACTGACACCCCTATTCGAAGTAACTCGGTTACATGCGGCCCTATCGCGTTGCGCAACCTGACGGTGCAACGAATATAGTCGTCCACGGCATTGATTTCGCCAGGAAACAGATGTTCGAGCCAGTCGTCTTCGCCAATTATCACTGTGCGCGGCGTACCGGCGAGTTCTTTGGCAAGTGTTGATTTGCCGGAGGCTATCTTCCCGCATAGCAGGTGAAGTGTAGGCCGTGTCTCTTGCATTTCATGCGGCTCCGAGCAGGTCTGTCCCATATGAATTGTCGACGACGCAAAGCCATTTGCCATCCGACTCTTTGCGGAAAACGTAGGTGGCACGTCGCGTGATGCGCGACGGCATTCCGGCCGGGTCTATCGTTTCCAAGATGGTCTCCATAATCACTAGCGCTGTGTTGCCCCCCCGAATGACCTGCATTTCCCCTTGCTTTACAACAAGGCTGTGACTGAAATGCTCAGCAATGGCGATGAAAGCCTTGCGGATCTGTTCCTTGCCTTTTGCGACCAAACCTGGCTTGATGACAAGGGCTGCTTCGTCCGCATAGAACTCCATTAGCGTGCCGAAGTCCTCTCCGGTGATCGCTCTGTCAGCAGCCTCGATAGCCTGTTTGATTTGTTGGTGTTCCATGTCAATCTCCTTAGTTGAGTGAGTGCCAGGAGACGGACATAAAAAAACCCGCCTCTTGGCGGGTGCAGTGAACATTTAAGCGCGCTAACCCACCATTATTGAAATGATGGTAATAATAGTTAAGCTGGCTTTGGGCGCAAACTTCATTGAATAATAATACCAGAAAGGGCGGCGCAGATCAAGCGGCCTGCCGTGGCCGTGGCACACGTCTCAAATCGGTTACCGAGTCTACGAGAGGTGGGTGGCACAAAAACGGTCGTGGAGCGTGAGATGCAATTCATCGAGCTCAGAGATCAATTCCTTGAAGCGTAGCCTTCGATCGCTCAGCACATTTGGTCGAGTCCTGCCCACTTGAAGCCGCGCGTCAGGGTCGCGTGGCAGACATCGAGGCGCTTCGCGACCTTTCCGATGGGGATGCCAAGCTGGGTGACGTGGCGATGACTTTCCAGAACTTCATCGATGTTGAGGCGGCGCGGCCTTCCGACTCTTGCGCCGCGCTGTTTGGCGGCTGCTAGTCCTAGCACCGTGTTCTCGCGGATCACGTCGCGCTGGAATTCCGCGAAGGCGGCGAAGAGGTGATAGACCAGCTTGCCGCCGGGCGTTGTCGTGTTGATGCCTTCGGCCAGCGAGCAGAAATGGATGCCCTCGTTCCCAAAACGCACCAGCAGGTCTGAAAGATGCTGGACCGAGCGGCCAAGGCGGTCGAGCTTTAAGACCACCAGCGCGTCGCCGCGCTTCAAGGTCTTGAGCGCCCTATCTAGGCCGGGGCGGCTTGATTTGCCGCCCGAGACGCCGTGATCCTTGAAGATGCGCTCGCAATCGGCGGCTTTCAGCGCATCGAGCTGCATGCGGAGCTTTTGATCTTGGGTGGAAACCCGCGCGTAGCCTATCCTGCGGCCCTTCACTTCGATGCTTGGGAGAAAGAGTGCCGTCATGACGTCACCTCGCCAAAATCGATCCTTTTTGCCGAGGTGCTGCGGGCGCTAGTGCTAGCGCCCCCGATTGGCGGTATTCCGCCGGTCTTCACGTGTAGTGCTGTCATTCTCGTGCTAGTTTTCCTCCTTCTGCAATAACGATCGTTTATGTTGAGCAGGAAAGCACTAGCGATAGCAAGCCTGTGTACCATCGTATGCACGCATGCCGGACTCGCCGAAGAGGGTCTCAAGAGTTCGGAATTTCTGGGTTGGTCGCCCGAACAACAGCGCGGATTTATCTCGACTGCAGCGATTGCGGCGGGCGTGATCGCCAGCCTCAACCGCGAAGGCCAAGCACGATGCATCGATGATTGGGGAGCCAAGTATAGGGGGGGCGGCTATCAACCCGTTCTCGAAGCGATGAAAAAGCTTCCGAACTTCCACCCAATGGCTGTGACGCTAACTGTTATCGAGAAGGCGTGTGGTGAGTTTCGCTACTCTAAGGCAACTGCGGCATCGCCATAGTTGCTGCTGACCCTTGGGGCTCACGCGTGGTGAGATGTCGGTCAGAATCGTAGAGCGGCGACGATTGTTCGAACCCGCGCTGCTTTTCTTGCGCCCGTTCGGCCAGATCGTCGCCGCGCTCCTTGTCGTCTGCCAACGGTTCCTCACGCGTGGGGTTTTCCTGATCCATGGCGCGGTTCTTCATATCGCCGACTTCGACGCTCCAGCCGCGCAGCTCCGCAAGGTCTTGCTCGATCTGCGCCCTGCGCTCGGTCAGCCCTTCATAGGGCCTGAACTCTTTGACGGGCTGGCCTTCCACTTCGGCGACATCTTCGGGGCTGATCGGCTTTCCGGTTTCATCCCGGTAGGTGCCATCGGGAGCGATCATGACGTAACGGCCATCCTTGAGCTGTGCGGTTGAAGCCAGATAGTCATCGATCTGCTGGCGCACCGTCTTATGCGCCTTCTCCCCGGCCTCGATGGCGCGGTCGATGGCATTGCCTGCATTGGTGAAGGAGAGCATCGCCCGTTCGTGGGCTTCGCGGTAGGCGCGGTCATTCGCCAGCAGCCATGCGAGCGTTCTGGTCTGATGGTCGCGGTCTTTGCGATCCCGCTCCGCGGGATCATCGCGCGTAACGCCCAGCCTTCCGCGCGGATCAATCTCCTGTTCGCGCTTTTCCTTGGCCTCGATGATGATTTCTTTGTGCTTGAGCTTGACGAGCGCAGGATCAATCGGGCCAAACAATTGGCCCTTCACCGCTTCATACGCTTCGCCCAAATCGGGCACGTTCTCGAAATCCGTCTTCACTTACTCCGCACACCCCTGCTTTATGAATATTGTACCGCATGCGGATGTTTATTGTCAAAATGCTCGGCTCATCACGGAACGCGCCCCTTTCCGCGAGCGGAGACAACGCGCTGAGATGAGGGCGCCTCTTTTGATCTCCTTCCGCGGGTTCTCCTTCAATCATGACGCCAATCTGGCCGGGTGCGCCTTGCCGTCAATGCCCTGCCCGCTCCTTTCGCCGTCCTGCGGCCGGCTCCCGTGTTGGGCATGACCGCGGCGGCTGATGCCCCCGGCTCTCTTTTCCGCGTCTTGAAAGAGAAACCAACGGAAAGGAGATCCTCAATGACAGACACACTCACCATCCCGCTCAGCAAGCTCACGCTCTGGAGCGGCAACGTCCGGAAGACCGGCGCCCGTGAAGGCATTGCCGAACTGGCGGCCTCCATTACGGCCCACGGCCTCATCCAGCCCCTGCTCGTTCGCAAGGCCAATCGCGGCTATGAGATCATCGCCGGGCAGCGGCGCTTCCATGCGCTGAAATCTCTCGCCAAGGCCGGCAAGATCGCCAAGAACTGCGCGGTGGCCTGCACGCTGGCTATCGACACAGTCGAAGCCGCCGAGCTAAGCCTGGCCGAGAACATCGTGCGCGCGCCCATGCATCCTGCCGATCAGTTCGAAGCCTTCCGAAAGCTCATCGACGACGGCGCCAGCGTTGCCGATGTCGCCGCCCGCTTCGGCGTCAACGAAGGGCTCGTCATGAAGCGCATGAAGCTCGGCCGATTGAGCCCGGTCATTCTCGCCGCCTACCGCGAGGGCGAAATCGGCCTCGAGGAAGCGCAGGCCTTCGCACTGGTCGACGACCACGACGCGCAGGAGCGCGTGCTGGCCGAGCTTTCCTTGTGGCGACTTAATGCGCAATCGATCCGCCGTGCATTGACCGAGGGCGAAGTACCAACCTCCGACAAACGGATGCGCTTTATCGGTGCCGAGGCCTATCAGGCCGCTGGGGGAATCATCCGCCGCGATCTGTTCAGCGACGACGATACCGCCTATGCGCAGGACGCCGCGCTCCTGGAGGCTCTCGTCACGCAGAAACTGGCAGACATCGCTAAGACCGTGGGAGGTGAAGGCTGGAAATGGATCGAGGTCATGTCCGACATCGACTATTCGGCCTTCTCATCGCAGCATCGCTTCTATCCGGAACGTGAAGACCTTCCGGAGGAGGCGCAGGCTGAACTGGACACGCTCGCGGCCGAGTATGACAGCCTCGTCGATAGCGACAATGAGGCCGACGCCGATCGTCTCGGGGAGATAGAGGAGCGTATGGACGCTCTGGAGTCCACATCGGCGACGTGGCCCGCACGCACTCTGGCCGTTGCCGGCGCGGTTGTATCTCTCGCCCATAACGGCGAGGTTCGCATCGATCGGGGCCTTGTCCGCAAGGAGGATGCCAAGCTTGCCGTGCAGCTTACGCGCGGCGAGCAGGATGGCGAACCTGTGCCCACGCCGGAGTTTTCCTCCAGCTTGATCGAGAGCCTCACGGCGCACAAAAGCACGGCTCTGGCAGCGACGCTGGCGACCAATGCCGATGCAGCGCTGGCGGCTGTGGTTCACGCGTTGCTGCTTCGCGCCTTCTATCCCGGCAATCGTGAGGATAGCTGCCTCAAGCTTTCACTGGGCGGGGCTGTACTGCCAAAGTCGATCACGACGGAAAACTGCAAGGGCCTCTCCGCCCTCCATGCGGCGATCAAGGATCTCCGCGGGCGGCTGCCTTCCGATGCGAACGAGCTGGCACAGTGGTGCCTGCGCCAGCCGCAATCTGACCTGTTGGCTATACTGGCGATACTCGCAGGCGCAAGCGTCGATGCCGTGCAGCGCAAGGCTGACCGTGCGGACTGCGGGCGGCTCAAGAACGTTGATGAGCTGGCAGACGCTGTGGCACTTGACATGACCGGCTGGTTCACGCCAACGGCGGAGAATTACTTCAGCCGTGTCAGCCGTGCGCAGATCCTCACCGCTATTGACGAGGCCAATGGCTCTCACGCGCCCGCGCTGGAGAAGCTGAAAAAGGCTGAACTCGCCAAGCGGGCCGAAGACCTACTGCCCGGCACTGGCTGGCTGCCCTTACCCGTCCGTGCGACGGAGGTTGACACTAACCCTTCGAGCGACATGGCGGATTAGTCCGTTTATCCGGCTGCGTCCAAGGCGCAGCCGGAATTTCTTGGTGTCCGCCGATCCATACGTCCGTCTCGAGCCGGGGCTGTAGCGGATTAATACAACGAGGTGTGCATGGGGTAGCTCTGCTGACTTAGAGCTTCTGACAGTAGAGAAGTGCGTAGTACGCTGAGCGGTTATCGAACGCGCTGCCGCTGCCCGCGCTACCCGAGTTGAAACTGCTTATATCAACGGCGTGGGTGTGGGCCCCCGTCGTGTCGGTATTACCCCATTGCGTTACGTTGTAGCGCCCGTTGTTATCGTTCCCTGCCAGAGGATTATCCGAACCCATGGCAGCATTCGAATCGACGGTGAACTGTGTGTTGAGAACGTGATTATGATTTCCAGCTGAATTTGTATTGGTGCTTGGCGGATCGACCGAATGTGTGTGCGACGGCATCTGCGCGACAGTAAGCGTCCGCAAATCCGCCCCACCGCTGTTCCCTAGCGCATACGTGTTAGTCCCGTTGCTACCTACCCCTACAATCACACGACCCGCCGCGCCCGCCAGCGGCGTCCATCCACTGGGACATGCCGAGAGATTGAAAGGCATCACCGCGCCCGCCGGGAGCCCGATGTTGGTAAGTGCTGATCCGTCTCCCACGAACTTCGTTGCTGTCAACGTACCATCTGTAAGGCTCAGCCAGGCCAGATTCGCTTCCCATCCACCTCCGGCAGCTCGTCGTTGAAAATAAAGGGTGTTGTCCCAGTTGGTTATGGCGGACCATTTGCCATCATTTCCGTTGGAATCGCGCTGCATATGATCAACCGATTCAATGGTCGACGTCGTTGCGATATTGCCTGCCGTCCAGAAATTCCCGTTATCAATATCCAGCAGCGCAACGTTCGCTTCCCAACCGCCGAAATTGTCCGCGTACTTGCCGAAGCGTAAATTATTGTCGGCATCCCCGCCATAATGCATGACGAGTGATTTCGTGCTGCCGTTGCCATCCATCATCAGCGCGTTCCAGCTTGGCCGCTTTAGCGCTATGCCAGCCACACCAGTGCTTCCTACTGCGTCATTCAGCTCGGCGATATCGGCCCCTGCGCCATGATCCCAGAATGTTAGGCGGTCAAAAGCTGTCCGGTAAAACCCGCTCTGTGCCTCCAGCGACAAACGGTTGGTTCCCGAGTTCGACATTTGAATCCAGTTGCCTTGCATGTTGAGGTTTGCCGTGGCCGTGTGGTTGCCGAGATTGTCAGCGCCCGAAGGCACCGCCTGCCATGACCCGTCGCCACGCAGGAAGTTGGACGCGCTGCCCGTACCAGTGATGGAGAGCTTCGAAAGCGCGATGGAGCCTGCCAGATCTGCGTTCGCAATGCTCCCGTCCGTGATCTCAGCCGAACCGATGGCGTTGTTCGCGATGGTTAGAACACCCGCATTGGAAAGCGTGGCATCGCCCGACATCGCCACAGCCGTGGCCGCGTTCGATCCATTCCCCACCCAGATGCGGGCTGACGTCAGTGCAGGAAGGCTGCTCATCCCGGCCTCGTCGGCTGCGCAAGCCCAAGCTGTGCCGTTCCACTTGGCAATCTCCCCGTTGGCGCAGGATAGTCCGCTGAGCGTATCGGCGGAGCCAAACATTCCGCCCATCATCATCCACGTGCTGCCGTTGCAATAGACGACGATCTTTCGGTCGCTGTCGAAGAGTATGACCCCCTCTGTGGCAGCGCCGCACGCAGGCGTTGCGGCCTTCGCGCTTCCGCCGGTAACGCCCCCCACGCTTACGAGAGCTATTCCCATTCCAATTATTCTAAGCCACTTCAACATCACTCCCCCGCCCTTCTCGGCGCGCGCCTGCGCCTAGTCTTTCTTTTCCGATGCATCGAGCCGCGACTGAAATTCCTCCGGCCGGTTTCTCACGCCTTCTCCCGTGGACACGACATCGCGAACATGAAGCCCCGTCTGATCGAGGAGCGCGACTGGCTCGCCGTCGATAACGAAAACGAATGTTTTGGCTGTTTGATCGATCTCGATCCTGGTCGCCTCTTGCCCGGCGGGTTCTTCCGCTAAAGCTGGATATCCGACGAAGGCCGCTACAACGGCGGCAGCGGCAATGAATGAACGCATGAACTCTCCCTCAAAAACGTCTGCTCAAAAACGAAGCGGCCACCAGAGCGCCTGCTCTTGGTGACCGGGAGTTCGAAACCGCTATATGACGACAACGGTGCGGCAGTCTTTAGCCGCAGACCTGGACGCGCATAAATGCACGAACGCAGGCACGAAGCCTGAACATGCGCTGCCGCCTCCCGGTCTGATCCGAGAAGACGGCACCACTGGTGCACTTCGCCATTCAAGAATGAGAAATACGCACCAACTAACGGCTGTGCCAGCCGCGTCATATAAGGGGTTTCGACACCCAAGCTGGAAAAACTCCAACTCATTACATTGTATACAATTTTCGTCAATAAATAAACATTAATCGGCACGCTGGCCGAAAGCGGCGATACCTGCGCGTGGCGGGAATTGCGATGGTGGGAAAAACGTCTGTGCGGGACACCTCCTGCATGATGCGCATTGAGAACAGCAGTGCACGCTGGATCGGCTGCTCCCTCCAAAACGTCGTCGTCTCATTGATGATCGCTCGCCCCTCATGGGGCTGGCATGTGAGCGCGTCTCATGCGGGCCGACTTCGGTGACGTTCTGGCCTTGTCCCGTTCGAATGGACAGGCAGGCAGCTTCTTGTAGGGGGGCATGATTTAGCATGTGGCCTGTACCTGCGCTCCTTGTCCGTCATCGTCTGCAATCGCTGGTCTGAAACATCCAGCCTTATCCCACGCGCTTATCGCGGACGCCGCCGGCAACGGGCTTCGCCCTGTCGTCAATGCCCGGCCCGCTCCAAAAAATCCGTGTAGGGCATGACGAACCGGCTTTGAGCGCCGCGATCCTGTTCGCGCATGGCTGGATGATCCAGCCCGATTGAAAACGAAACGAAAGGATCAAGATCATGAGCACCACACAATCCAAATCCAAACCCCTCTACCGCGTCAGCTTCGCGCGCGTCATCGGCAAGGACGAACAAGGCAACGACCGTCTCGGTTCCGCCCGCGAGATCGGCAGCGTCTGGCCCCGCAAGGACGGCAAGAGCCCGATCATCCGCCTCGACTTCATCCCGATCGAGCTTACCCACCACCAGGGCGTGCTCTTCCTCTCCCCCGTCGGCGCCAAAGAGCCTGCGCAAGGATGAGCCGCCCGACCCGCCTCAAACCTCCCGCCTCGAAGACAGGCCCGCGCCCCAGAGCGCGGGCCCCCGCCTCCGAAGGCGCTTCGATCAGAAAGGATTTCACATCATGGACGCATTCAGCCATGCCATCCTCGCCGACACGATCCGCCAGTTGCAGGACTCAACCCAGGCCGCGGAAGACCTGCTCGACCGCGCCCTTGCGAGCGGCGCCAATCACGACATCGACAGAGCCGCCTGCGAGCTCGTGCCGCTCGTCTACCGCATCAAGGGCTTCGCGGGGCTCGCGCGCAGTCTGGCGCGGAATTTCCCGCCGGAGCCTTGAGGAGGCTCACGTCCGGCTCTTGCGCCAGACGATGAGCGGGCACGAGGGCCCTGCCGCGCGATAGCTGCGCCAGCCGAGATAGTCGCACCAGCTATAGATGGGCGCCTCACGCGGCCCCGTGAACGCGTAGGCGACGCGCAAGTGCGGCGTGCCCCACGCGTACAGCACGCAGACTGCCGCCGCGATCATAGCCAGCCGCGCGGAAGGCAGCAGTGAGCGCATGAACAGGATCTTTGCCGCTTTGAACCAGACGTTTGGCACTTGCGGTACCAGCAAACGTGCCGCCGCGCCGAAGACAAGCGGCATGGGCCACAGGCAAACTTTGAGATCGCCCTTGAAACGCTTGGGGCCATACAGCGGATTGGGCGCGACGAAGCCGCGCTGCGGCCAGGTCTCATGATACCCGATGGCGTGGCACAGGAAGGGCGGCAGGTTGCCGATGAGCACAATCTGCACGCCGTCCTCGAGCTGACGCAGCTCGCTCGCGGTCTTAAGCGGCCGGCCCACGAAACCGCGGTTCTCGGAAAGGGAGAAATCCGGCCCCGTGGACAGGCCGAAGCTCGGCGCTTCGACCGTTTCATTGCCGAGCACGGGCTGCAAGCGCTCGGCCGTCTCGGGCGACATGTTCCCGAAATAGACCTGCACCTTGCAGTTGGCGCGGATGACCGCCGTCTGCTCGCGGCCATAGAGGCGCACGAGATCCTCGGCCTCCTGCACAATAATAATGACGCGCACCTTGTACCCGCGCAGGATCGTCAGCATGCTCGGCAGCGCCTCGATCCCGAAATTCGCGGCTTCGTCGAGAAGCATCGTCACCGGCAGCAAGCTGCGGCTGCGCTGTAGCTCGACCATGGCCGCCCAGTTGAGAAGCGCGATCCATTCGGTGAAGACGGCGCGCCGGGTCATGTCGCCGCCGATATAGATCGTCATGGGCTGCGATGGGTCTTTCAGGTCGTGGAAGCGGAAGGTGCAGCGGCCGGCGAGGCGCGCGAGCCTTCCCGAGGGCGCATAAGGCGCAAGCGCCTGCGCCGCGCCGTTCAGGAAGGACTGGAACTCCTTCGGCGTGCTCTCCGCGCAGGCCAGCAAGCTCTCCGCCAAGGCGGCGACATCGCCCGCAAGCGCGCTCTCCTCGCGCAGATCCTGGAGCATCGCCAGAAAGACCGGCACGTCGGTCACCATGCGCTGGACATGCGGCAGGCTGCACTCATGCGGCGAGCGGATCGCAAGGCCGAGGATCGCGATCACGATGGCCGAACGCCCGCCCTGCCGGAAATGTTGGTTCTGATCGCGCTGCGGCGGATCACGCAGGAGCTGGAGCGCGATGGCCCGCGCGTCGGCGATGGCATCTTGCGGCGAGTCCGCCAGCGCATCGAGCACGATCTGGCACACATTATAGGCGTCTTCGCTGAGGCCAGAGCCCGGCAGCGGATGAATGGTCACGATACGGTGCCCGAATTGATCGCGCCGGTATTGCGCCGTCTGCACGGCAAGCTCGCCCTTCATATCCGTGACGAGCATCGACTCGGGCAGGAGCAGGAGCTGCTGCATGACGAAGGTCACGGTCTTGCCCGCCCCCGTCGGCGCGACAACGAGGGTATGGGCCTCATTGTCATAGCGGATGACACGGGCTTCATGGACGCCGAGGAAAAGGCCCTTGCCTTTGTGCAGGCCGGCGCGCCGCGCATCCTTTTTTGTCGCCCATCGCGCCGAGCCGTGGCTCGTCTTCTTGCCCAGCATCTTCAGAAGACGCGGCAGCTTCAGCGCCGCGCCAATCAGTCTCAGAATAAGTTGCCCGGCCAGCAGCGCGATGACGACCAGAGCCACGGGCCAGGCGAGCGCCTGCCAGTCAGCGGGCAGCGCATCGATCGCTCTCCATTGAAAGACAAGGGTGAGAAGGCCGGCCAGAAGAATGGCCGGCCCCAGGATCGGTTGACCTTTATTGCTCTCGCCGGACATGGGCAGACCTCACTGCGTCCACGGGCACAGCGCCCGCGCCTGGACGAGATCCGTCTCGGTCCACTGGAAGTCTGTCATCTGCGCCGGGTCGGGCGGCAGCACGACAATGCGGCCATCCGCTTCCTGCCGGGCCAGGGCGACGCGCGGGTCGAGCCCGCCCTCGTCGCGGATGGCCCAGCAATAGGCGCGCAGGAGGCCGCTCCGGGCGGCGGTGTCGCGATAGAGGGCTCCGACCACGAGCGTCTTGCCGTTATGCGCGCCGCCGCTGACGAAGACCATGTCCTGCCCGGCCGCGGCGCGCTCCGCAGCTTCCCGGGCCTTCGTCGCGGAGTCGAGATCGGCAGCCAGCTTCGCCTCGATCTCCTTGCCGCGCAGCGTTACGGTTTCGATCTCGCGCTCAAGGCGGCGCTGCGCCTCCTGCACGCACTTGACGTCGCTCTGCGCCGGAAGGCCGAGCGCGCAGCGCGCGTCGGCCCAAAACGGATCATGCGGCGGGATGAACTTGTGAGCCACCGCGTACGCCACGAGCCCGAACACCGAGGCCGTGATCGTCGAGAGCGAAACCAGGAACGTCGTCCGGCCCAGATATTTCATAAGCGTCTTCATCATTCTCTCCTTTCTGCGTCCTTGTGCGGGGCGGGCCCAATGGCCCGCTCCCTCTACCTGTTCATCACGAGCGATGGTTCTTCGCCTTTTCGCTCTTCTCGTCCTTCTTCAGCAGCGCCTCGGGCAGCGCCGGATCGAGATCGAGGAAGCCGTTGAACGTGCTCTTGACCTGGCGGCGGCGCTTGCCCGCGGTCGCGAGCTCCAGGAACGCCATCATGATGAGCGGGAAGACATCGATGCCGATCGCCAATGCGAGATTGGGGATCGAACGATCGATATAGACCCGGGTGACATCGGTCAGCGTGACGCGCTTCGCACGCTCGAGCGTGATCGCGGGCGCGGCTCCCATCCCGGCCAGGACGTTCTCCAGCGAGGTGATCGCGCCCGCCATCTGACCGCGCAGCGCATCCAAGAGCGCCCGCTGCTTGGCGCCGAACGTGCCGCCGTCGTCCGGCATGTCCGGCACGCTCGACTTCAGCGCGGCCAGCGAGGCTTCCGCCGTTTTGCGCAGGCCGGCGTTGCGCACGCTGCGCAGGAGGGCCTCCACCTCGGCCGCGCCCTTGCGGAAGGCGGCTTCGCGGTCGAGCACGGAGAGGGTCCGGTCCTGCAACGTGTCCGAAAGCGCGCTCAGCGTGGCGCCCAGGCGTTTGCCCTCATCCTCGGACTGACTCGCCGTCGCCTTGAGGCTCTGGGCCGAGGTCGTGGTCGCGCTGCAAGCGCTCAGCAGGGCCTGGCTGTACTTGCCAACACCCTTGCTGCCCGTGCCCAGCCCCTGCGTGACCTCGGCGTCGTAGGAGGCGCACGTGCTGGCCGCGACCGCTTCCAGCGCCGGAATGACAGCGCGCGCCTCCGAGGCCTGCGCCGTCACGGCATCGACCGTCGCGGTCATCTGATCGACCGCATCGCTCATATAGAGAAGGAGCGAGGCATGACCGGACAGACCGACAAAGTTGTACCAGGTCGAGACCGAGAGGGCCCAGAGGGTGAACAGGCCAGCGAAAATGTACGCGGCGATCCGCAGGTACCAGCGGCGCATGCGCGGCGTGAGGCTCAGGATGACGTGCCAGCCGACGAACAGAGTGACGGTTACGGCGATGGCCACCAGCACGGCGTGGATGACGGCGTCGAAGGTAAGGCCCATATCGCGTTCCCGCTCCGCGAGAACGCCTTCGAAGGTCATGTAGCCGCTGATGATCGTCAGGAGCAGGGTTGTGACTGTAAGGGCCGCTTCCGCGACGCCCAGATACCATACGCGCTCGCCTTCGAGCGTCTTGTGCTCCGGATCGTCATCCGGATGCCGGCCGATCTTCCATTTGAGCGTGGGCGGCTGGGGCTGGCCTCTGTCCTTGAATAGCGACATCGCAATTCACCTCCTTGGGAATTCTATTCGGGGCTCAGTGGTCCGCGTGGGCGCGCATCGCATGGCGTGCCCACGCGTCGATTTCGGGAATGTTCGGGTCGCCGCCCTCCGCCAGCACCCGCCGCAGCAGGAACGACATCGCCGCGTCGTGCCCGACGCGCAGCGCGATGCGCTCGATGTCCTGTTTGCTGAGAGCATTGGGGATGATCGCGGCGAACGGCGTCTCGCCGATCCGCTCGACGGCGATGCCGCGGCGCGACTGCGCTTGCAGCAGCAGCGCGCCCCTGCCGAAGCAGAGGGCGGTCAGGCCGCCCACCTGCTCGGCGTCATCGCAGAGCTCGTCCGGCAGCCAATCCCGTAGGACGAATGCCGCTGAAGAGTCTTGATGGACCTTTATCACTGTCTTACGTCCTTGCATTGGCAGGACGGGTCGTCCTGACATTGCCGGCCAGTGAAGCGCTTCGAGGCGCGCGTGTCGGGGGAACGGTTTTCCCGGGGGGGGGGTGACGATGGCAGCCGACGACGAGCGGCCACGCCGATACAATCGATCAAGCGAGGTGTTTCCGGATTCGCTGAAGAACAAATTCCGGGATGTCTTGGTGCTTTACCGCGCGCATCTGGCCAAGTCCCTCGGGCGCGCAGTTCACTGGCAAGAGCTGCGCGACATGATCATGAAGGAGGCGGATCAGGCCGAGTGGACTGCCGAGGACGCGGCCCTGAAAGCCAGGGGCAGCGCCCGCGACCCAAAGCGGCCGCGCGAACGTTCGTCGGCGCTTCGCCGCGACGACCTTAGAAAATGGTGTGATGCTGCAGCGAAGACATCCCTCGGTGACGCCAAGTTCCAGTATGTCGATGCCTTTATTCGGGGCCTGGACCAATCGTCACTGCCCGATGAGATACTCACGCTTCTGCGAAATCAGAGCGAGGAGCAGAACCGCGATGCGCTTGGACGCTTTTTTCGCGAAAGCGATGCGCTGCCAGGCTCACTTGGCGGCGAGCAAATGTCTGGCAAAGCCTATGGAAAGGTGTACGCACAATCGAACGACAAAACCAGGATCGGAGTGCTAACTCCGCCGGATAAGTTCCATCCTGTTCGCTTCTTGCTATTTGTTCACCGCCTCATAGATGGCCTTGGCTCGGTCGATTTGGCAGCCGTAATCCGCACCCGAGACGGCGTGCCGTACAGCACCGATGATTCCACGCTGTCGCCATCCGATCCGACGGATCGGATCAAGCTCTATACCGGCCAGCTCATCGTCACGACGCCAGGCGATGCCCAAGGCAACGACGCGGCGGGCATCATCCTACTCAAGCAAACGTTCGATACGGCGGGCGCAGCCAGACTACCTGCGCTCTCTCTGCCCCCCTCACTCTCGGTGCAATTCACCTACAGTCATAAGCGCCTCCGTCTCATTTTTCCCGCTGACCTAGGACTAGATAGGCGTGAGGGCAATATCGTCCCGTGGCTTTTTACGACCGATAGGTGGCTTTACTATGAGTCGCATTTTGAAACGTTTGAGAATACCTGGTTTGAAATCAAGGAATGCCAGGAACTAATAGATATTGGCCGTGATTTTGCTTTTGGATGGCGAAACGTGTAAACTTTAAAGGTGACGAATAACAAGAAGAAACAAACACCCGATCTTTATCATGCTGCCGCACACAATGATGTTGCAGAGCTTCGAGCAGCTATCGCGTTAGGGCAGCGCCTCAATGACGCTTTCAGCTTCAACAAATGGACACCTCTTCATACCGCAGCATTCTACGGCAGCGAGAACTTCATCGCGGAGGCCCTCAAATACGACCACGCCGATGTCTGGTACTTCGATGCCTACGGCAAGATCCCCTTCGACTATGCTTCGATCCGCGACGACAAGCGCGTCATGAAGCGGTTCTTCGATGCCATGTATCCAGGCTATCCGATACTTTTCATTCCCGATCCTGATTTCTGATTGCCCTCCTCCCAGGCACTCATAAAGATCAACAGCGGCATACATAAGCATGTATGTTGTTTTCAATTGCGAATCCGAATTGCCCGCATATTCTGCCATGTTCAAAATCCTTCCTTCAATCGTTGATTGAATTTTCTTGAATGGCCTAAACGCGTCATGGAGAATTCCTCTCGTGAGAGAGGAGCCAGATGTGTTTTTGCTATGCAAAAACCTCGCCTCCGGGGTCGCAATCAGGAGGAAAGCTTCGCATTTCCATTCCTGATTTCTCCCATCCTTCGGCTCATCTGGTGGGGAGACGTATCCACGTCTCCCTCAACCCTCTCGGACCAGGGGCATACCCCTGGACCCGCGATGAGAGGCGCTCAGGCGCACCTCATCGCAACGCCGTGGCTTCGCACCCGGCGCCACCCCGCGAAAGCACGCGACGAGGGCCGTTGCGGAAAGGAGAAGCATGCCTGGCCCCAAGGCAAAGACCGGCCGCCCGGTCAAACAACCGAACGAGCGCCGCCGCGCGCAGATGAATATTCGCCTCACGCTAGCGGAGGCCGAATACATTCGCGCGCAGGCGGCTTCAGCCGGGCTCACCGAAGCCGAGTTTGTGCGCCGCGCCGCTCTGGGGCTTGCGGTCAAGCCGCTGCGCACCCGCGTGGATGCGGCGCTCATCAGCGAGCTCAATGCCATCGGCAACAACGTGAACCAGCTCGCCCGCACCGTGCATCGCGGCCGCGATCTCCCGCCCTTCTGGCCTGCCATAGCAACTCGCCTTTGCACCCTGCTCGACGAGGTCACGGCGCGCTATGGTTCCTAAACTCATCCGCGGCGCCTCCTTCAAGGGTGCCGCCGGGTACCTTCTGCACGATATCGGAGCGCAGTCGCGGGCGCGCGTCGCTTGGACGGAGGTGCGCAATCTCGCCTCCTCCAATCCGGAGACAGCCTGGCGCGTGATGGCGGCCACAGCCATGGATGCCGAGCGCCTGAAGGAAAAGGCCGGCATCAAGGCAACGGGCCGCAAGAGCGCGCAGAGCGTCTTGCATCTCGTGCTGTCATGGCATCCAGAGGAAGCCGCAAGCCTTGATCGTGACCAGATGCTGGCCGCGGCAGAAAGTGCCCTCTCGGCGATTGGCGCGCGGAACCGGCAGGCGCTGATCATTGCCCACAATGATTCCGCGCATCCGCATCTTCACATTCTCATCAATCGCGTCTCGCCGCGGGATGGGCGCATGCTCTCGAGTTCGAAGGAGAAGCTCAAGCTCTCGAAATGGGCGCAGCGCTACGAAGAGGAGCGCGGCAAGATCTACTGCGAGGACCGCGTACTCAATAACGAGGCCCGCGCGCGCGGCGAATACACCCGCGCCGACAAGGGCATTCCGTGGCAGATCATGAAGGCTGAGCGGCTCGTGCGCGAGGCGGCCAATGACAATCCCGGCAAGACGGAGCAGCTCCGCGAGACCCTCCGCCAGCAGATGCGGGCGGTGGGCCGCCGCATGCGCGCCATGCTCACGCGCCATGCCCGCGAATGGCGCGACTTTGAGGAGGCCCATGTTCGCCGGCGCCGCGAAATCGTCGAATCCTTCCAGAAAGCAAGGAAAGCGGCGCGCCATAGCATCGTGGGTGAGTTTCGGCCGCTCTGGCGTGAGAACCAGCTCCGCGAGCAGGAAGAAGTCACGCGTCTTGCACAAGACGAGCAAACGAAACTCGGCCGAACCCGGTCGGTGCTTCGCTTGATCGGCGCGTGGCGCAGCACCTTCGAGGGAAATCGCCTGAGGGCGGCGGGCGGCATCCTCAGTGCTGCATTTTCCGCGGAGAAGCGGAAGGCACTGCTCGACCTTCAGCAGACAAAGCGCCGCGAGGCGCTTCAGGGCCGCCAGCGGCGCGCCATTCGTCAGGCCGTCGTGCCCTTGCACGCCGAACACAGGCTCCGCATGCATGCTTATGCGCGCACTTTTCAGGCTGAGCGCTCTTCGCTCGTGCTGGCGCACAGCGCAGACCGCGCCAAGACGCGCGCCGAATGGGCCAAGCTGCGTCAGGACCGGGCGCAGGCTTACGCCGCGCTGCAAGCCTCTCACGAAAACCGGCAGGGCTTTGCGCGGGCGACAAACGGGGAGAGCTATTACGACCGGCTCAAGGCCATGGCCCGAGCGCAGCGCGAGGCCGCGCGGGAGCAGGACAACCGGCGCGACCACGAGCAGGAGCGCGATTGAGCGGGCATCTCAGCCCCGCTCGGGCCGCGCTTGCTCAGCCCGGATGGTGCGGATCGATGCATGACAGCAGCGTGTAGTCTGCTGGTCGAGCCGGTCGTTTGCCAGGGCGTTGAAGAGCACTCTCAAGAGCGAATGCAATTCGCTGTCGGTGCAGGACGCCGCCTTTTCGCGTGTGATGATGAGCATGGGTGTTTCCTCCGTTTTCAAGGGAGGCCCCGACCACCGGAGCCTTTCACAAAGCCCGAAGGCTTCGTGGGCGGGCACCCGACAACGAGAGGAAACAGACAGGATCGGCAGCGCGAGCCTGCGCTTTGACAGGCACGCGAATTGTCCGTCTTGGACGGACATTCCCGCGACTTGCTAAAGTGCTGATACATCGGCCTTGCACGAGATTTTCGACCAAGCGGCAGATTTCGATGCGTTTTTCGACATCCGCGTGCGAATTTCGACGGCTCCGACCTTGTCGCCTGCGGCGATTGGGATGCCAATTCACCGCATATTATGCGGTGAATGTTGCACTTGCGGCGAAAAGCTGGCATAATCTCCGCAGGAGGTGCGGTGATTATGCCCTACATTCACGAGATCCCTGACTGGCCCAACTTCACCTGGAACGCCCAGCCGCTGGAGAAGCCGCTGGCGGAGGTGCGCCACCGGCAGGGGCGGCTGCTCGGCCGGATGGAGGCCCTGGGCTTCGACTTGCAGGCCGAGGCGACACTGCGGACGCTGACGGCGGATGTCGTGAAGTCATCGGCCATCGAAGGTGAAAATCTGAATGCGGACGAAGTGCGCTCGTCGATTGCCCGGCGGCTTGGCATCGATGTCGGCGGCTATATCCCGGTGGGGCGCGACGTCGACGGCATTGTCGAAATGATGCTCGACGCCACTCAGAACTATCAGACGCCGCTAACTGCTGAGCGTCTCTTCGGATGGCACGCCGCGCTTTTTCCAACCGGCCGCAGCGGACTGCATCGTATTGCGGTCGGCGCCTGGCGTCCCCTTGAAGCCGGCCCCATGCAGGTTGTCTCGGGACCGTTCGGACGCGAGCGCGTCCACTTCGAGGCCCCATCGGCCGACAGGCTCGACAATGAGATGCGCCGCTTCCTCGACTGGTTCAATCAGGACCAGCCGCTCGATCCCGTTCTCAAAGCCGGGCTCGCGCATCTCTGGTTTGTGACCATCCACCCCTTCGAGGATGGCAATGGCCGCATGGCGCGCGCCATTGCCGATATGGCGCTGGCGCGCGCCGACCGGACGAAGAACAGATTCTACAGCATGTCCTCGCAGATCGAAGCCGAGCGCCGAGACTATTACGATCAGCTCGAAGCGCAGCAGCGCGGCACACTCGACATCACGGACTGGCTCACATGGTTTCTTGCGTGCCTCGATCGCGCCCTTGCCCGCGCCGATGAAACGCTGACGGTCGTCACCACCAAAGCCAGACTGTGGGAGATCATCAACCGGCAGCCCGTCAATGAGCGCCAGCGCGCAATCATCAACAGGCTGATCGATGGGTTCCAGGGGAATCTCACGACGTCCAAGTATGCGAAGATCACCAAGTCATCTTCGGACACGGCGCTGCGCGATATTCGTGGTCTGCTGACATGGGGCATTCTCGTCCAGAACCCCGGGGGAGGCCGCAGCACAAGCTACCGCTTGGCAACGGTTGACGAACTTGCACGGATTGGCGACACGCGTCTCCGCGATCGCGAGGAGCGTGTTCGGGCTTCTCGGGCTGGTGAGGAGGATGCATGAGCAGCCTGAATGCGAGCCAGATCGACAGGCTCACCAAGGAAATCGCCGATCTGCGCAAGAGCGATGCGCGCGAAGCAAAGAAAGAAGCCGACCTTCTGGCCAGTCTCAATCGGGCGACCGATGCCGCTCGCCGGACAAAGAGCGCATCAACGCTCCAGAGCAAGGGCCGGGAAATCGAGCGCCTCACGAAAGACCTGGCTTCCGTTGGCAAGAAGCGCGCGGATCTTTCCGGAAAGATCGCAGACAAGTCCAAGAGCCTTCGGACCTACGAAGAACGCCAGCAGCGCGACGACCAACGCGAAAGAAAGAAGATCGCTGACGAGCAACGGAAGCTTATCCGGGAGCGAGAGACCCACGAAAGGTGGGTGAGCAGCGAGATTAGGAGCCGCGCGTTGCAAGCTCATTCGGGAATGCTCGCGGCTGAGCAAGGAAGCCATGACTTCTTCATCTCGCATGCAAGCGAGGACAAAGACGGCTTCGTGCGCCAGCTCGCGGATGCCCTGCACTCCCGCGGAGCCCGAGTCTGGTACGACGAATTCACACTCAAGATCGGCGACAGCCTTCGGCGCAATATCGACCGCGGTCTCGCAGGCTCCCGCTTCGGCGTCGTCGTCTTGTCTGAGCACTTCTTCCGCAAGGAGTGGACCAACAAGGAACTCGACGGCCTTGTGGCCCTCGAGGTGCAGGGCCGCACCCGCATCCTGCCTATCTGGCACAAGGTGTCGAAAGATGAGGTGGCGCGCTACAGCCCGACACTGGCCGATAAGGTCGCGCTCAACACCTCGCTTAAAAGCGTCGAGGAGATCGCCGACGAACTTATGGGGCTGCTTGCCTAACTGCCGCTGGGCTGGGTCGCGTTGCGTATTCCGCTCATAGCTGACCGAGCACCATCACCGGCAGGCCGCGGCCTGGCCCCTTCAGCAAGCCTTGTCACGCTCACATAGGAGCCGTTATCCCTTTCTCGACGGCGGTTTATAAACATTATAATTTGCTAAGCCTGGCTTAGCATCCGTGCCCTTTGATAAACTTGCACTTGGTTTACAATTATGCTACTTTACAAAGCGTGGCTAAGCAAACTCTCGATAAACTAAACCAGCTTGAGCGCCTCTTCCCCGAAGGGTTGATCGTCGATGCCTCATGGATGGAAGCCCACGGCTATTCCACGGCGCTGCGCAGCCAATACGTATCGGCGGGCTGGCTCAAGCAGCCCGTGCGCCGCGTTTATCAGCGCCCGCGCGGAGAGCTGTCCTGGCAGCAGGTCGTAGTCTCGCTTCAGAGCCTCTTGCAGTACAACCTGGTCGTCGGCGGGCGCACGGCTCTCGAACAGCAGGGCTACGCTCACTATCTCCGCCAGCGCATCGAGAGAATCACATTGACGGGTCCCGACAAGCCACCGCTCTGGCTAAACGGACTCCTCCCCAAGACCCGATTTCACTATCGCAACGACATCCGCCTTTTCAAAACGCTGCGGGCCTCGACCGCGCCCCATTCGCTCGAACATGCGGATGACCGCCCGTCCGCCTCCGCAGCAGGCATCGCCGTCCGCCCTTGGGGGCAATGGAATTGGCCGCTGTACTTCTCCGCGCCGGAACGCGCGATACTGGAGGTCATGGCTGAGCTGCCGGGCCATGAGAGCTTTCATCACGTCGACATGCTCATGCAAGGGCTGACCACGTTGAGTCCTGCGCGGCTCAATGCTCTGCTCGCCGACTGCCGCAGCGTCAAGGTCAAGCGCCTTTTCCTCTTCTTCGCCGATCGCCATGCCCACGCCTGGGCCAAGCACCTGGATCGCAAGCGCATCGATCTCGGAACCGGAAAGCGCATGCTGGTCAAAGGCGGACGTCTTGATCCGAAGTACCAGATCACCGTTCCTGGAGACCTCGATGGCCTTCAGTGAAAACTACCGGAGGCAGGTGGCCCTTCTCGTGCAAGCGATTCCCGCCATCGCAAAGGAGAGCTGCTTCGCGCTCAAGGGCGGCACGGCCATCAATCTCTTTGTGCGCGACCTGCCGCGTCTTTCTGTCGATATCGACCTAACCTATCTGACGCTGCTCCCGCGGGCGCGCTCGCTCGGTGCAATCGACAAGGCGATGAAGCGCATTGGCGCCCACCTGACCAGCACCGTGCGTGGCGCTCGCATTCAAACCAGTTCTGTAGAAGGCTCCGTCAACAAGCTCGTGCTGCGTCAAGGCGACGTCCAGATCAAGATCGAGGTGACCCCGGTCCTTCGCGGTTGCGCTTACGTGCCCGACCTGCGCGCGGTTACGCCGGCAGTCGAAGCAGAGTTCGGCTTCGCCGAAATGAAGATCGTCTCGTTCGCCGATCTCTACGCCGGAAAGATCGTAGCCGCCCTTGATCGCCAGCACCCGCGCGATCTGTTCGATGTGAGGGAGCTGCTGGCCCATGAAGGCGTCACGGACGCGATCCGCGAAGCCTTCATCGTCTATCTCATGAGCCACAATCGCCCGATGGCAGAAGTGTTGGCGGTTCGCCCCAAGGACATTGCGCAGGAGTACGAGACGAACTTTCAGGGCATGACCGCAGAGCTGGTCTCGCTTGATGAGCTGGTTCAGGCGCGCCGCGATATTACCGAAGTCGTCGTCGACGGGATGCCGGAGCGCCACCGCAAGCTTCTTGTGGGCTTCGAAGCCGGCGAGCCCGATTGGTCCCTGTCTCACGTCCCCAAGGCCAGCAAACTCCCCGCCATCAAGTTCCGCCAGCTCAACTTCGACAAGCTGACCAAGAACAGGCGTATCGCCAATGTGCGTCAGCTTGCAGACGTTCTCGGCATAGACCCTGCACCCCAACAGCTCACGCTGTTCGCGGAGTCCAGCGCCAAACCTGCACGGCAAGGCAAGCGCAAGGGCAAGTGAGTTCTCTGCCATTCGCCGTGGCTTCCGGAAGTACCGTCAGCCAGGACATACCGACTCAGGCGACCGCAAGGTTGCCCACCAAAACTGCGTCCTATGTGCGTCCTAGGCGATTTTTCGAGGCTGAAGACGGCTTCATAAGTCTTTGATTTAATTGGTCGGAGCGGGGAGATTTGAACTCCCGACCCCCAGTCCCCCAGACTGGTGCGCTAACCAGGCTGCGCCACGCTCCGAAGCGCTCCTTTTGCCAAGCGCGGCCATGCGGGTCAAGCGATGGCAGCGGCTCTTCAATCGATAAGGTTCTCAAGAGCCTCCCGGTCGCTCGGCAACCAGGGAATATCACCCAGTGCGGCGCCCTCGGGCACGGCGACTGCGGCATAGATGCCTTCGCCGAGTTGCAGATCGCGCACGCTCAATGAGGTGTTCGCACGGGGCTCCGTCAGGACTGCCGAAATAACCGGTGCCGGGCCGGCCCTGTCCCCCGGGCTCGCATCCGGCCGGCCAGCGGTGCCGGAGCCCAGGATTCCGAGGCGCGTCAGCAGGCGGCCGATCCCGCACCCTTCGGCCTTCGCGTACGCTTCGAGCCGCACCCATGCCTGCAGGAAACACCCCTCGCCTTCGGAGGGCAACGGCTCGGTGCTCAGCGCCGCTCCCGCCGCCTCGATACGCTCGCGCCGGGGCGAGCCGATACGAACCGTGCGCGTGCGCTCGATGTCGACGCCGATACTGCCGACACGCGAAATGCCGATGAGCGCCACGCCGCGCGCGTGGGAAATGCTGAAGCTGAGCGGCGCGTCCGGAAGGTGTGGTTTTCCGCGGTCAGCGAGGGCGTAGGGAGCCCCGCGCCAGCGCGCGCCATCCCAGCGCTCGATGAGAAGGCGCAGCGCAATGTGCGTCGCCATCCATTCGGTGCGAACGGTATCGTCGCTGAAGGACGACGCGCGGGCGCGGTCGTCCGTGCTGAGCCGTGGGGTATGCTGCTCGATCGCGTGCAACGCCGGTGCGGCCGCGGTGAGATCGACGCACCAGAGCTCGATCGGCGGTGCGACGCGCAAGCGGCTCACACGCGCGCGCTTCGGCGCGCCTTCGCTACGGGACGGCGTGCCGCTTCCGGCGGGGTGCCCATCAGGATGCCGCGACAGTTTTCAAGCTCGGCGATGGTGGCCAGCAGGCGCTCGCGCATCTCGTTCTTGGCGGCGGCAGCGGCTGACGCCCTGCCCCGTACGACGCGCTTGGCCGGTGGCGCGGGCGGCACCGGAACGACCTCGGCCACGGCCTGCGTATCCATACCGACACGCTTGACCGCCTCGACGCCCTGCTCGCGCAGGATCTTCTGCACGCCCTTGATGGTGTAGCCTTCAGCGTGCAGCAACTGGCAGATGCCACGCAGCAGCGCCATGTCCTCGGGCCGATAGTAGCGGCGGCCGCCGCCGCGCTTCATCGGCCGGATCTGGGGGAAACGACCCTCCCAGAAACGCAGGACATGCTTAGGGACATCGAGCTCGTCGGCAACTTCGCTGATGGTGCGAAAAGCCTCGGCCGTCTTGGTCAATTACGCCTCCACCGGCTGCGCCACCGCACCGCCGAGGAAGGCTGCTCACTCGGCTGCCTTGCGGCGCACGTGACCCTGGTTGATGCGCTCTTTCATAATGTTGCTCGGTCGAAAGACCAAGACCCGGCGCGGCGTGATCGGCACTTCATCCCCGGTTTTGGGATTGCGTCCCATGCGTTCGCCCTTCTGGCGAATGCCGAACGATCCGAAGGACGAGAGCTTCACCGCTTCTCCGCGCGCCAAGCTCGCGGAGATCTCCCCCAGCACCAATTCAACGAGCTCCTGACTCTCGTTGCGCGGCAACCCGACCTTCCGGACCACCGCCTCGGCAAGGTCTGCACGCGTTAACGTCTTGCCTCCCATGGCATTTTGCCTCCCGCTCCGCTCACTTTTTTTCGATGCTACTTGCGGGCGAGGCAATCGTCAATCGAGAGCACATTTCAACTAGCTGAAATCAAAGAAAGAAACATGGCGCGGTGCGATATATGCAACGGGGTGTTACCAGCGCGCCAGCACCGCACCCCAGGTAAAGCCGCCTCCCATGGCCTCCATGAGCACCAGGGAGCCTTCGTTAATGCGGTGATCCTCGAACGCCTGATTGAGGGCCAGCGGGATGGATGCGGCGGACGTATTGCCGTGGCGGTCGAGGGTCACGATGATCTTGTCGGCCTGCACGCCGAGCCTTTTCAGGACCCCGTCGAGGATGCGCTGGTTGGCCTGGTGCGGCACATAAAGATCGATCTCGTCGGCGGCATAGCCGGTCATCACGAGGGTCTCCTCGATCACGCCGGAGATCTTCTGCACAGCATGGCGGAACACCTCGCGTCCGTTCATGCGCAGGTGGCCGACGGTCTGGGTGGAGCTCGGCCCGCCATCGACATAGAGCAGATCCTCGAAGCGGCCATCGGAGCGGATGCGCGTTGCGAGTATGCCGCGATCCTCACGCTCGCCGTGCTGGGGCTGGGCTTCGAGCACGACGGCGCCGGCGCCATCGCCGAACAGGACACAGGTGGTGCGGTCCTTCCAATCGAGGATGCGCGAGAAGGTTTCCGCGCCGACGACGATCGCGCGCTTGAACTGCCCGGTCTTGAGGAAATTATCGGCGATCGTCAGCGCATAGACGAACCCGGAGCAGACGGCCTGCACGTCGAACGCGGCGCCTTTGGTGACGCCGAGGCCCTGCTGGATGCGCACGGCGGTCGCGGGAAAGGTGCGGTCGGGGGTTGCGGTGGCGCAGATCACGAGGTCGATGTCGACGGGGTCGATGCCTGCCCGCACGAGCGCCTGGCGTGCAGCGGCGATGCCGAGATCGGATGTCAGCTCGCCGTCCGCGGCGATGTGGCGGGCCCGGATCCCCGTGCGCTCGACGATCCATTCGTCGCTGGTGTCGACCATCTTCGCCAAGTCGGCGTTGGTCAGAACACGCTTGGGAAGGTAGGAACCGACACCGCGAAACACTGAACGGATGACTGCCACTGAGCTGCCTTGCTTCTTATGGTTTGTCCCAGCTTCGACGGGCCTTCGCGCGGGCCGAAGGCGCCCGGCAGCAGCCATGTCAGCCCGTGGCGGTCGCCTCGAGCTTGTGGTGGAATGCCGTCAGATCGGCGGCAAGCCGTGGAATGAGACGGCTCTGCGCCATCTCGTACGCGAGATCGACAGCGCTGGCAAAGCCCAGCGCATCGGCGCCCCCGTGACTCTTGACCGCGATACCGTTGAGGCCAAGGAACATGCCACCGTTGACGCGGCGCGGGTCCATTTTTTCCTTAAGGACGCGGAAGCCGCCGGATGCCAGCAGCGCACCCAGCTTCGAGAGCAGCGTACGCTTCATAGCGGCGCGCAGGTATTCACCAATCTGCTTGGCTGTGCCCTCGGCGGTCTTGAGGGCGATGTTCCCCGCGAAGCCCTCTACGACGACCACGTCGACGACGCCCTGCCCGATCTGATCGCCTTCGATAAAGCCGCGGTAATCGAGCGGAAGGTCGGCCGTGCTCTTCAACCAGGAGTGCGCCTGACGCACTTCCTCGACGCCCTTGATCTCCTCTACGCCGACGTTCAGCAGACCAACGGTCGGGCGCTCGATGTGGAACAGCGCCCGCGCCATGGCGGTGCCCATCAACGCGAAGTGACACAGCTCGCGCGCCGACGCGCCAATGTTGGCGCCGACGTCGAGCACGATGCACTCGGCCTTCACCGTCGGCCAGATGGCGGCGATGGCGGGGCGTTCGACCCCGGCCATGGGCCGCAGGATCAGCTTCGACATGGCCATGAAGGCGCCCGTGTTGCCCGCGGACACGGCCACGTCGGCGTCGCCGGCGCGCACGGCGTCGATCGCGAGCCACAGGCTGGTGCCCTTGCCGCGCCGCAGCGCCTGGCTCGGCTTGTCGCTCATTCCGACGGAAAGATCGGTGTGCACAATGCGCGATTTCGCAGCGAGCGCCGGCAGCTTATCCAGCTCCGCCCGGATCTGCGCTTCATTGCCATAGAAGATGTAGCTGAGCGCGGGATAGCGCTCCAAGGACAGCGCGGCACCTGGAACCACGACCGCGGGACCGTGGTCGCCGCCCATGGCGTCAAGCGCAATTGTCCGCGGCTGAGACATGCGCGGCTCGCCTCACAAATTATCCCCTGGTAGGACGCCGCGGAGAATATCGCGCCGGGCCACCCCTGAACTCGCGGAACATACTCTTTTGCAGATGCGAGACAACCGGATTCTCGCCCTATTCTGCCGCAGTCCTGTGGGCCGTTAATCGCGCCTCAGCGCCCCTCTTTAAGTTTTTTCAGGGCCTCGAAAGCGCTTGCGCCGCCGCCCGATGGAGGCTCGGGCTCGGTTTCCTCGAACTCGGCGCCGGGCTTGCGCGGATAAGGGTTAAGGCTGGCGGCGAGGGTCTCGAACACGATCCGCCCGGCATCGATGCGGCCATGCTCGATGGGCTCGATCTCTGCGGCGGCAAGCGCCTCCATCTCCTCCTCGCCCGTCTCCGGCATGCTGGCGGGCGGCCAATATTCGACGTCGAAATCTCCCTCGACGGCCTCGGAAACGGGCTCGAGCGTGACGACGCAGGGCTGCGTCACGCGCCCCTTCAACTGGCCGGCGAGGCGATAGTGGCCCTTGCCGATGGCGCGGATGGTGAACGAGACCGCCAGCTTCTCGCAGGACAGAATCTCCAACTCGGCGGCAAGGGCTGCGCGCTCCTCCTCCGTGGCGGTGCGATTTTCGCGCAGGCCGCCTTCGGGAATTTCCGTGGTGCGATAGGACCAGTCGAGTGCGGGCGTCGTCATCGCGGAATCCCGGCGGAATGGGGCGGATCGGGAAAGCGTACGCCATCGCCGGCGGGGCTCACCTCGGCCAACGCGCGCGCGCTTTGGCGTACGTAGGCTGCAAGCGCGACAAGGCGTGCGTCCGCCTCGGCGCCTGCGGGCGCATCGTGGATGTGGCGGGCAAGCGCCGCGGCGAGCGGGGCATCGGATGGCTCGGCCAACCCTGCGCGGTAATCCATCGTGCGATCGTAGAGGCCCGCGGCGGCGCGGCGCACCTTCTTCGGGACGGAAAGGTCACCGGTCGCGAGTTCGCGCAGGGAATCATCCATATCCGCTATGAAGGCCTCGACCAGCATCCGGTCCAGGGGGGCGCCCCGACCGCCGGCACTGCGCAGGCGCTCCAAAACCAGAAAAAGGTGAAGCACCACCATTTCATAGCGGCCCACGGGCGTATCGGGCACACCCAGGTCGGTATAGAATTCCGGCCGGCGTGCCTGCGCCACGACGGCGCCATAAAGCTCGCCTGCCTTACGGCGGGTCTCGGCGCGCGTTCTGAGGGATTCCAGCATGGGTGCCGGGCCTTACGTGGATAAGAAAACCAATCGGGGGAACACGGCGCCGCTTTAGGCTCATGCCGTTGCAATCATCCGGACCACAGGCTAAGCGCACTTCGCGCCCCCATTCAATCCAGTCTCGGGAAGACATACCATAATGCGCCGAGAGATGAACGACCGCCAGCGCCGCATGGGCCTGTCGAGACTAGCGCAGCGAGCGCGCGGCTTGCGCGCGAAGGGATTGAGCCTCGCCGCTCTCCTCGCCGGCGCGCTCGCGCTCGGCGCATGCGATTCCAACGTCATCAAGCATGGCGTGCAGTTCCATGAAGGCGACCTGCAGCAGATCCAGCCCGGGATGAGCCAGGAGCAGGTGCGCATGAATCTCGGCACGCCCTCGACCACGGCTGTCGTCGGCACGAACCAGGCCTACTACTACATTTCCAGCACGGCGACGCAGACCTCGTTCATGCTGCCGACGGAGCAGGACCGGCAGGTCGTCGCCGTCTACTTCTCCGAAGCGGGCACGGTGGAGCGCGTCGCCAACTACGGCATGAAGGACGGGCGCGTGTTCGACTACGTCTCGCGCACGACGCCGGCGCCGGGCGGCAAGGACGACGGCATCATCAAGCAGCTCTTCCGCAACCTCGGCACGAAGCAGATCTTCGGCGATTAACGCGCTGTGCTGGTGCTCGCGTTGGCGTTCGCGTCGTCGTAGAGGATGTCGCCGCGATAGCCTTCGTATGCCTTGGCGTATTCCATGACGCGCGCCACCTCGGTGATGAACGTCTCGTCGTAGCCGGCGCGGCGGAGCAGGTGGAAACCGATCTCCATGCCCGAGGCGATGCCGCCGCCGGTGATGATGCGGCCGCTATCGACGACGCGCGCACGCGAGATGCGGCACGCCGGGGCGATCTCCGCGAGGCGATCGATCGGTATCTTGCCCATGTTCGAAGCCTCGAGGCGGTCGGGCTCCTTGCGGTTGGTGGCGGCGCGGCCATCGAGCAGGCCCATGCGGCCGTAGATCCACGAGCCGGTGCATACGGAGACGAGCAGCGTCGTCTCGGGCAACGCGCGGATGAACGCGTGCAGGCGGCCGTTGTTCACTTCCTGCCGGGTGCCAAAGCCGCCGGGGATGAGGAAGGCGTCCATGTCGGGCTGGTCGGCGAAGCTGTAGTTCGGCAGCACGGTGAAGCCCGCCTGCGCCTGGGTGGCGCGCATGCTCTCGGCGATGAAGAACGCATCGAGCTCGGGGTCGAAGCGGCGCGCCACGGAGAAGACACCGTAGGGCGCCGCGAAGTCGACGATCTCCAGGTCCTTGCAGATGTAGATCCCCAGACGAAAGCCCGCCTTGACCGCCATGACACACCCCATATAGATAGACAGTTCTGTCTATTTTGATAGACCGATCTGTCTATCTTGGCAAGTCAATCGCGCCGGAAAGATCGATATGCCGAAGACGACGGCCAGCGCCAAAGCCGAAAAGCCTGCATCCGCGCGGGAGCGCATCTTGGAGAGCGCGCTGCGCCTCTTCTATGCGCACGGCACGCGCGGCGTCGGCATCGACCGCATTATCGCCGAATCCGGCGTCGCCAAGATGAGCTTCTACAATCACTTCCCCTCCAAGGCCGATCTCGTCGCCGCGTTTTTAGAGGAGCGCCACAGGCGCTGGATGGCGTGGTTCGAGGCGGCGCTGAAGACACGCGCCGCAAAGCCGGGGACAAATCTCTCGGCCGTCGCCGACGTGCTGCGCACCTGGTTTGCAGCACCGGATTTTCACGGCTGCGCGTTCATCAACATTCTCGCGGAGACGGAGCGCACGTCCACGCGCGAGCGCGCCATCGCGCGGGGCCACAAGGATGGGCTGCTGGAGCTGTTGATCGGGCAGGCGCGCAAGGATGGCATCGCGCGGCCGGCGGAAGCGGGCCGGCTGGCGCTTATCGTCGTCGAAGGGGCGATCGTGCGTGCCGAGATGACAGGCGAAGGCGACAGGGTGGCGGCCGATGCCAAGGCGCTGCTCAAGTCGATCGCGAACGGATAGGCGGTTGCCGCGTAGCGCGCATGACCGCCAGCTGCACCGACAAAAGAAAAAGGGCCCGGCATCGCGCCGGGCCCTTCTCGTTCGTTCGCGAACGGGTGAGCGATCAGCCGGTCGCCGCCAGCACCGCGAGCAGCAGCAGCGCGACGATGTTGGTGATCTTGATCGCCGGGTTCACGGCGGGGCCGGCGGTGTCCTTGTAGGGATCGCCGACGGTGTCACCGGTCACGGCGGCCTTGTGCGCCTCCGAGCCCTTGTTGTGCTTCACGCCGTCCTTGTCGACGAAGCCGTCCTCGATCGCCTTCTTGGCGTTGTCCCAGGCGCCGCCGCCCGAGGTCATCGAGATGGCGACGAAGAGGCCGTTGACGATCACACCCAGCAGCATCGCGCCGACCGCGGAGAACGCCGCGCTCTTGCCCGCGGCGCCGCCGCCGGCGATGGCATAGATGGCGAAGTAGAGTGCGATCGGCGACAGCACCGGCAGCAGCGAGGGGATGATCATCTCCTTGATCGCCGCGCGGGTCAGCAGGTCGACGGCCGCCGCATAGTCGGGGCGGTCCTTACCCTGCATGATACCGGGCTTGGCTTTGAACTGGCGGCGAACCTCCTGCACGATGGCGCTGCCGGCGCGGCCGACGGCCGTCATGGCGATGCCGCCGAACAGGTAGGGGATGAGACCGCCGAGCAGCAGGCCGACGACCACATACGGGTTCGAGAGCGAGAAGTCGGGCTTCACGTCCTTAAAGTAGGAGTAGCCCGTCGCGCCCGCCCTGTTCGCTTCGTCGATGAAGTGCTGCAGGTCGTAGCTGTAGGCCGCAAACAGCACCAGCGCGCCGAGACCGGCCGAGCCGATGGCATAACCCTTGGTGACCGCCTTCGTCGTGTTGCCGACGGCGTCGAGCGCGTCGGTCGAACGGCGCACTTCTTTCGGCAGGCCGGACATCTCGGCGATGCCGCCGGCATTGTCCGTCACCGGACCGAAGGCGTCGAGCGCTACGACCATGCCCGCGAGGCCGAGCATCGTCGTCGTGGCGATGGCCGTGCCGAAGAGGCCGGCAATCGAATAGGTCGAAAGGATGCCGCCGACGATGACGATGGCGGGCAGAGCGGTCGACTCGAGCGAAACGGCGAGGCCCTGGATGACGTTCGTGCCGTGGCCGGTCACGGAGGCCTGGGCGATCGAACGGACCGGCTTATAGCCGATGCCGGTGTAGTACTCGGTGATCCAGATGATGAGGCCCGTCACCGCCAGACCGATGAGACCGCAGATGAAGAGGTTGTAGCCGGTGATCGTCATGCCGGCAGCCGTGCCGACCTCGCCGAAGCCGCCGAGGACGTAATGCGTCGCCGCCCAAAGGCCGGCGACCGACAGCACAGCGCTGGCGAGGAAGCCGCGATAGAGGGCGCCCATGATCGAGTTGTTGGTGCCGAGCTTCACGAAGAACGTGCCGATGATCGAGGTGACGATGCACGCCGCGCAGATGGCGAGCGGGTAGACCATCAGAAGCTCGAGGTTCGGCTGACCGGCGAAGAAGATCGAGCCGAGCACCATCGTCGCGACGACGGTCACGGCGTAGGTCTCGAACAGGTCGGCCGCCATACCGGCGCAGTCGCCGACGTTGTCGCCCACGTTGTCGGCGATGGTTGCAGGGTTGCGCGGATCGTCTTCAGGAATACCCGCTTCAACCTTGCCGACGAGATCGCCGCCGACGTCCGCACCCTTGGTGAAGATGCCGCCGCCGAGACGGGCAAAGATGGAGATGAGCGAAGCGCCGAAGCCCAGCGCGACGAGCGCGTCCGTGACGGTGCGCGAATCCGGGGAGTGGCCGAGGCCAGCGGTGAGGAAGAAGTAGTAGCCAGCGACGCCCAGCAGCGCCATGCCGGCGACCAGCATGCCGGTGACGGCGCCGGACTTGAAGGCGATGTCGAGGCCGCGGCCCAAGGAGTGCGTGGCGGCCTGCGCCGTGCGGACGTTCGCGCGCACCGACACGTTCATGCCCACGTAACCGGCGAGCCCCGAAAGCACCGCGCCGATCAGGAAGCCGACGGCGACGAGGTAGCCGAGCAATACCCAGGCGAGCACGAAGATGACGGCGCCAACCATGGCGATCGTCGTATACTGGCGATTGAGATAAGCCTGCGCGCCCTCACGGATGGCGCCGGCAATTTCCTGCATCCTCGCCGTACCGGCGTCAGCGCTCATCACCGATCGAATGGTGTACGCCGAGTACGCGAGCGCCAACACGCCGCAAGCGACGATCCCCCACAACACTTCCGTCATTTTTGGATCCCCTTTAGCGCCGGCACCGGATGTTGCCAGCCCAGGCTTTGATTGCGCAATTCGCCGCGGACCATGCCAAAAGCGTGGGCGGCTTGCAACACGGCAAAACCATTCTCGGGCACTTGCCCGGCGGCGCTCGCAAGCCGCAAAAACGGCCATTTCCGCACTATTCGTGCTTAGCCCCCGCCCCATTCATACCAAAGGCGTAACGGCGCGCCGGTCACGCGCTGCCACCTTCGAGTTGCATCACCACGGCAGACAATCGCGGATGTCCACAGGTTATCCACAGGCGGCGCCGAAGCCCGAAAATTGGGAAGTTACCCTCGCCTGTGACACCGATGCGTCACAGCGAATCAATGCGATTGGAGATCAAGAGCTAATTTTTTGCTTACAGGCCCGATTGTTATGGTAGGGACTGCGCGACGTTGGACGTTCGGCCTTGCGCTGGACGCGGAACCTCGAACATGGAGGACAACGCCGTGCCAACCCTTCTGGTACAGAGCGAAGCGCGCTCGTGATGTTGAGCGCCGACCCGCGCAACCGTGGCCCCATCTGGGGTGAATTCACACGCGCGCAACACCGGCAAGCCGTCAGCAATCTGGCGCGAGCCTTCCACCTGCCTCGCCCGCAGGCCAAGACTGCAATTCTGGCCATGCTGGGTGGGCTAACGCAATCCTTCGACGAGCAGACGCTGACGCGCGAGACGTTGGCAAAGCTGATCGAGCTGCTCGGCAAGAACGACTACGAGCGCTTTCTCGAAACGCCCACCCTGGTGGGCGATCCGCAAACGCAGGTGATCGGCAACGACGCGTTGTCGACCCTCGTAGGACCGCAGGCGAGCGCCCGTCTCGCGCGCCGCGCGGCGGCGGTGGCCGGCATCAACCAGACGGTCGCCGAGTACCTGTTGCCCGTGGTCGCGGCCATGTTCATGGGCGCCCTGGCGGGGAAGACGCGCGGCCAGCTCCTTGCCCTCGCGCGCAACGGAGAAGCCGGCGGCACGGCCGAGCCCGAGCCCGAGGAGAATACCCCGGCCATTCTCCTGCCCGTCGGCCGCGGCAGCAGCGGCTTCTTCAACGGGTTCACGCTGACGACCTCGAGCGGCGCGGCGAATCCGGAGCGGGAAGGCCTCTACCGTGATCTCGCGGAGCGTATCCGTGCGGGAACATCGGCCGATGGGAACGATCCACTGGCGCTCACACGCCGGATCGTGGCCCAGGGCCTCGGTGTGCGCGCCCGCTATGCGCCGTGGCTTACGCGCCTGCAGCTTTGGAGCGCATCGACGCTCCATTCGGCAGGCACGCAAGCCCATGAGCGGCTACGCCGATTGCGCAGCCGCCCACACGGCGACAATTAAAAACGGGTGGCCCGTTTTATTTGCAGGGGCGTGCTTCGACGTCGCAGCTCCAGCCGGCCGATGCGCGCGAGCAGCCCATCTTCTTGCTCGCCGCACGGCTGAAGCGCGCCCAGACGCTGCCGTACTCGAGATCGGTGAAGTCCTGCCAGGAGGCGATCGCCGCGCGTTGCGCGGCAGCCTTCGTGGCCTTCCCGTTGCTGCTGCCGTAGTGCCAGTGATCGGTCAGGCACAGGCGGCCGCCTTCACGGCGCGCTGAATGCAGTGTCGTCGCCAGTCCGGTTTCGGTGGCCGCGGAGACAATCGTCGGCGCCGCCGTGATGATCACAGCAGCCGTCAGCCCCAGTATAGTCTTGGGCAACATCTTCACCCCCCAGGTGTGTAGAACCCTTGCCAGTTATTTGTGGGAGAGTGACAGATTCCGCTTGCATTCTCGATAGCTACCGTCAGCGCACGGCGGAAAATGCCGTCTTTGAGCGGCAATCCGGTCACAGCCCCGCGCATTCGCTGATGCCGGTCAGAGGAGCGGCTCCTCGTAGACCCGCTTTCCTTCGGACATCAGGCCCTTGATGGCGGCCTCGCCGCTGCCGTTCACGGCAATAACGGCGGAAATTTTCTTGTCACGAACCATTCCTTCCAGCTCGCGGCCCGTGCCTTCGGGGACGAAGAAGCTCTCGATGCCGTAGCTCAGGGAGACGACGGGTCCCTCGTTCGCCGAATTCCGGGCGGCCGAGGCGTGGTCCACCTTGCCGCGGATGACGACATCGCCGGGCTCGATGCTGGCCGGGGGCTTGCTGGAGCCCGCAACCGCCTGCCATGCATCGTCGGCGCCCTTGCGCAGGGTGACGTAGAACGGCGAGCCGCGGTCGGGCACCTCCGTTCCCGGCGGGAGCGTGTAGCGCGAGATGTCATAGCCCAGGATCACGTAGTCGCCGCGGAAGAGACTGCGCGGGTCGACGGGGATCACGTCGAGCACCACTTCGCGGCCGTTAGCCAGCAGCGCGGCGCGATCCCAGATCATCCATCCGAGCACCGCCACCTGTCCCAACGCGACAACGATGATCGCAAGCCATAGGCTGCGGCGCGTCGGAGGGGCCGCCCCTACGCTCGCGTTCTCGTTTGCAGCGGTCATGGCGCAACCTCATTGGCGGGCTGCACGCGCGCGTGCAGGCGATAGGCGACATAGGCAAGCAGGATGACGATTGCGCCTGCGGAGAGGAAGAACAGCGAGGAGCCGAGAAGCGTGCCGATCGTCTTGAAGTAAAGGCCAAGCACCTCGATCGAGAAGCCCATGTACCCGAGCCAGAGCAACGCCCGGCTGCCTTCCTTGAGCCCGAGTGCGATGCCGCCGAGCACGAGCACGAGCGCGGCGATGGCCAGAAGGATGAAGGTGCTGAGCGGCGCCTCTTCGATGAACTGCAATGCGAAGAGACCCGCAAATGCGATGGTCATGCCGTAGGCGATAGCGGGTATCGACCAATCGGCAAAGCGATGCTCGATCTGTGGGATAGCCAAGCCGGCACCGGCAATCAGCAAGCCGATGACAACGACGATGCTGTGGCCGGCCCCGTCGCTGGCAAAGAGCGTGTAGCCGAGGCTGATGATCCAGATGGCGAGTGCCACGGCGGCCAAGTGCAGCCCGCCGATCCAGCGCTCACTGGCAATCGCCGCGGCGACCGCACCCCAGCCGAGAAGGAACGGCCAGTGCGTGCCGCCCGTGAGCGACATCTCCCATCCGCTCCACAGGCACATCAACAGCATGGCGAGTGCAAGCGCGGGCCGCGAATGCAGCAGTATGCCCGCGGCGAGTGCGCCCACCGCCCAGGTCAGCACGGCGTCGGGCGGATTGCCCTCGATGTGGAACATCTGCGCGATGAGCATGATGCCGGCGCCGAAGATCGACACACCGGCGAGGACGGCGGCGTGGGCAAATGCCGGATGCCGGCGCTCGAACAGCACGCCCGCGATTCCATAGGACGCGAAAAGGCCGCCGAAAATCAGCGCGAGGCGAAACACCCTCGGCATCTCGCTCCAATGGGCGGCGACGAAGCTCATGATGCCGAAGCCGATGAGCACAGCGCCGAGAATGCCGAGGGCGGAGGCGAGGTTGAGCCTGCCGCTTTCCGCCGTCGACAGGTCGCGCCGGATCGCCGCTTCGCCGTCGACGCTCACCCAGCCCGCTTCGCGCCAGCGCACGAGATCACGGTCGAGGCGCTTGGCGTAACGGGACATCGGGGCGGTTCCTGAAGGACGTGGGAAGGGGATGGACTGAGGTCGAAAAATCTTCCGGGCGGACGATATCCGCCCACCGGTTGCGAAACTATGTCCGGGATCCTCCACGGAAGGCGTTTCGGCGGCGCACGGGGGACCTGCAACGAAGCCGATCCCGCGCGGACGGGGAACGCCGGTTTGCCCGCCGGAAAACGGTGACCGGCCGGGTGTTAAGCTTGTCCGATTGAGGGGAACGCCGGTTTCCTCTAGCCTGCCGCGCCATGCAGCATATGAAACCCATTCACGTCGTTGGCGGGGGCCTCGCCGGCTCCGAAGCCGCCTGGCAGATCGCCAGCGCGGGCGTGCCGGTCGTGCTCCACGAGATGCGGCCGGCGCGGATGACTGAAGCCCACCGCACCGAGGGGCTCGCCGAGCTCGTGTGCTCCAACTCGTTCCGGTCGGACGATTGGGAATACAACGCGGTTGGCCTGCTCCACGAGGAGATGCGCCGCGCCGGATCGCTCATCCTGGCTGCGGGCGATGTGCACAAGCTTCCTGCGGGCGGCGCGCTCGCCGTCGACCGCGACGGCTTCTCCGCAGAGGTGACGCAACGGCTCGCCGCCCATCCGCTCGTCACGGTCGAGCGCGGCGAGATCGCTGGGCTGCCGCCTGCCGAATGGGAAAGCGTCGTCATCGCGACGGGGCCCCTCACCTCACCGGCACTCAGCGCGGCGGTCGGCGAGCTGACGGGCGAGCGCGATCTCGCCTTCTTCGACGCCATCGCACCGGTGATCCATCGCGAATCCATCGATACGTCGATCGCGTGGTTCCAGTCACGGTACGGCAAGAGCGGCCCCGCCGGTACAGGTGCCGACTATCTCAACTGCCCGATGAACCGCGAGGAATACGAAGCCTTCATCGACGCGCTGCTCGGCGGCGAGAAGACGAGCTTCAAGGAATGGGAAGCGGCGACGCCCTACTTCGACGGCTGCCTGCCGATCGAGGTGATGGCCGAGCGCGGACGCGATACGCTGCGCTATGGGCCCATGAAGCCCGTCGGCCTCGATGATCCGCGCACGGGACGCTGGCCCTACGCGGTGGTGCAGCTGCGCCAGGACAACGCTCTCGGCACGCTCTGGAACATGGTTGGGTTTCAGACCAAGCTGAAGCATGCCGAGCAGGTGCGCATCTTCCGCATGATCCCGGGCTTGCAGGAGGCGGAGTTCGCGCGCCTCGGCGGGCTCCATCGCAACACGTTCCTCAACTCGCCGAAGCTGCTCGATGGCGCGCTGCGGCTAAAGGCGATGCCGCGCCTGCGTTTTGCAGGGCAGATCACGGGCGTCGAAGGTTACGTCGAAAGCGCCGCCATCGGCCTGCTCGCCGGGCGGTTCGCCGCCGCCGAGCGGCTGGGCCGCGATTGCCCGCCGCCACCGCCGACGACGGCGCTCGGCGCCCTCATCGGCCACATCACGGGCGGGCATCTTTCCGCCGACGGTGAAGATGGCGGCTCGCGCTCGTTCCAGCCGATGAACATCAACTATGGCCTCTTGCCCGACATGGAGGCGCCGCTCACGGACGCCAACGGCAAGCGCTTCAAGGCGAAGGAGCGCGGGCGGGCACGCAAGCGCGCCATGAGCCTGCGCGCACTCGCCGACATCGGCCACTGGCTCAACGCAAACGCACCGGCGGCGGCTGCCGAGTGAGCACGGAGCCGGTCGCGTCCGGCGCGCGCCCTCCTGGCTCGTCCACGATCGCTATCTTCGAATAGGGATGCGGACCTAGTCATTTGTGGGCCGATGATCCGTGCGTCGGACGGATAGGGTCCAAAGCGATCATGGTCTATTGCAAGCCGAGCTCGCCCGACATCGCTGCACCGTCCTGGGCCGGCAAGTTCACCGCCGGCAAGGGCCGGCCCGGCCCCTCGCCATATTTCGCCAGCACGCCGCGGGCCTTGTGCACGACGGCATCGGCGATGGCGGCCTGGCCTTCCGCCGTGGGATGGAACGCGCCGGAATAGGTCGAGGCCAGCAGGAGCTGGAACCAGGCGAAGGCATCGAGCTTCAGCACCTTCTGCAGCAGGGATGCTGCAACGTGGAAGTTGCCGGTCATGAAGGCGTCGTTCGGCGTGCGGAACCAGCGCTGGCGCGGCGCGTAGGCTTTGAAGTCAGCCGGGTTGTACGGGCGCCAGCCCTCGGCGGTTTTGCGCGGCAGACGCAGATCGTCGGCGATGTTCGCGCCGTCGTAGGTCGTGCCCGCGCAGATGCCACGGCCGAGGAACTCGCGCCGGTGCGCATCGACGAACGTCCATTGGTAATGCTCCGCCGCGTCCTTCATCGCGCCGTTGAGCTTGTCGGCGATCCAGGTGCCGACGCGCAGCTTCGTCTCGCTGAGGGCGAAGTCCGGCAGCACGTCCATGCCCGCAACGCCATCGGGGCACGTGCTGGTGCCATCGCCCTGCAGGGCAAGCCCCGGATAGGCCGTGAGCAGAACGCGATCCGACTGCTCCCACGGGATGTGCAGCAGATAGTGGATGGCGCGATTGAGCGACTTGTAACGCAGGATGAGCGCCTCGAGACCGAGGCTCGCGTCGTCGAGATCGTGCACCTGGCCGAACCAGCCGCCGAGCTTGCGGAGCGTCGATTCATCGTCCAGCACCGCGTTGGCGAGCAGGCGCGAGAAGCCCACGTCGTTGCCGCCGACGGAGACCAGCATCAGGTCGATCTTGCGTGCGTTGATGGGATCGCACTTGCGCAGCACGAGACCGCCCTTCAGCTCCGCGATGGTGCCGTGCATGTGATAGGCCTCGGGCAGATCCTGCATCGGCGCCTCGTGCGTGTCGCACTGCGCCGTCGCAATCGCGGAGATCTGCGACATGTCCGTGGGGTTCGGCACCCACTCGTTGCCCGCATAGCTGAGGAACAGACCGTACGTCACCTCCGAGCCCGAGCACGCGACGCCGACATAGGTGACGGCGCGGTGGTCGTCCTCGACGGAGAGCTGCAGCGCGGCGCGCAACTGATGGGAATAGAGCGAGCGGTGGCAGCCCTGATCGGACCAGCGGGCGTTCTCCTCGATGAAGGCCTTGTCGCCGATCTGCTTCCACGGGCCGATGCGCGCCGGATAGCCGCCGAGATCGGAACCAGCGCGGGATCCGTAGTCGGCGGCGCGGTCGCGGGAGAAGCGCACGGGCACATCGGGGTTGCCCTCGCCGGAGGCGAAGCTGTCGCCCATGCCGACGATGAGCAGGTCGCGGACCTGCACATCCTGCGTCGCCACCTCGCGGCCGCCGATTTCGACGCTCACGGTGGCGCCGGCTGGATAGGGAATATCGAAGCGTACCTCCTCGCTGCACGGCTGCGTGACGGCATCGCCGCGCACAGGCCCTCCGCGCGGCGCGGTGAGCCAGGTGCAACTGAGGCCGCTCGCCTCGTCGACGTTGTCGATACGGAGGATGACGCGGTGCGAGGTGGGGTTGATGTAGCTCTTGCCGTCCTTGCAGGAGAAGCGGTTGGTGCGCGCATTCCAGCAGGTGTCGCGGAACATCGTTTCCGCCCAGCCGTTCTCGTGGCGCGAGGCCAGCGCCTGCTCGGCCGCGAGGATGGGGCGCTGAAGCTGGTCGGCGGGCGGCAGCGCAAGGAAGGTTGCGCGGTGCACCTCCGTGTCGGAGGTATCGGAAAAGAAGCGGAAGGAATTTTCGACACGCCAGGAGATCTGCGGCAGCGGCAACGGCGCGACCTGCGCCAGGGCTGACGTGCCCAGCGCCGCAATGCACACGAGCAGCGCCATTGCCCGGGCTGCTGTTCGCGACATCAGCGTCATCTCCTTGCCCTTCGCGGACCTAAAGCAACATCGCATTTCTTCGAAGCGCGATGCGGCCTAAGCATTCCGTTTGCGTGCTTCTTATCGGAAAACCGGTGCCCACTTTTCCGGAAGCACTCTCGTCTTTCGATCCGACCGATGATCACGCTTCGGACGGATAGGGCCCGAAGCGGTCTAGAGCCGGCCGCGCTTGCGCGCCCAGAAGATCCGCCACACGCGTGACAGCGGCAAGATCGCGGCTTCCCGGGAAGCGACTTCGGCACCGAGCTTCTCCAAAGCCGCCAAATAGGGCTCCACGAGGGCAACCGGTAGCACGGCCGTGAGCACATATGCAGGGGCCGTGCGGCTTGCATTGCGTGCTTTGGCGAGCCATTCGCGGGCCTCCGCCATTACCGGCTGCAACGCCGGTTGCCAGCCGGCAACCGCTCCATCGCCGAAAGGACTACGTCCCAGGGCGCATAATGCGGGCAGAGCGCGCAGCAATTGCACGCGCCCGTAGGCTTGGCCCGCGGCCGTGATAAGCGCCTCTCCCGCGGCGGCCTCATCGCCGCTTCGCGGTGACGTTGTCTGTGCGAGCCGGAGCGCCGCCAGACGAAACGCCGCACCTTGGCCTGCGTCCGCAAAGGCCGACACCGCGGCAGCATCGGCCAGCGCGCCGGGGTAGAGCAGGCCGCTATAGGCATCGATGATGGCGACGAGGTCGGCCACGGGCAGGCCGGCGCGGAGCGTCATGGCACGCACCGCGTCCGCTAGCGGCGCGCCGGTGTCGAACGCGGGCGCGAAAGCTTCGAGCGCATCGCGCCACCACTGCAATCTGATCTCGCCGATTGTGGGCTCGCGCACGGTGAAGGCGATGCGCGCGATCTCTCCATGGAAGGCGGCAAGGGTCAACAGATCGGCACGCGCATCGGCGGGCGAGAGGAGCGCGGCGAGGTAGCGGTCATAGTCGAGGTCGCGCGCCTCGGTCCGTACTATGGCTGCCGAACCGGGGGCTGCCGAACCGGGCCGGGCCGCCTCATCCATGCCTTCGCCCTCGGGGCGCATCGCGATCAACCTGCTTGTTCAATCGACGGCGATCAGCGCTGCAGCGAAATCCCGTCCCTCCGCCAGCAGCACGTTATACGTGCGTGCCGCAGCGCCGGTGCTCATGGGCTCGAGCCCAATGCCGGCTTCGGCGAAGATACGCTTGATAGGCGCGGGGGGCGAATGGTGCTCGACGCCGGTCCCGAGCAGCACGAATGTTCCGCGCGCCATCTCGGTGAAAATACGCGTGCAGCTTTCGGGGGTGAGCTGGGCGAGATCAGCCACGTCCCAGCCGTAGATGCCGCTCGGCACGATGAGCAGCGATCCGCGGTGGCTCATGTCGGCAAAGCGGAACCCACCGTTGCCATAGGCATCGATGGGTGCGCGGCCAGGAAATTGCGCTCGACCAGTCATTGCTGGACGGAGCAGCAGGTCAGGCCCGCCGCCCCGCCTTGTTCGTGGCCGCCAATGCGCCCGCAGCCGGCACCTTCGTGGCGGCGCTGCCGCCGCCGGAGGTTTCCTTGCTGGCAGCCGCCGCTGCCGTGTGCACGCCGACGCCCTCGCGCTTCACGCCGAGGTAGCCGAGCAGCGGCGCGGCAATGAACATCGACGAATAGGTGCCGATGACGATGCCGAAAAGCATGGCGAACGAGAAGTTGCGGATCACCTCGCCGCCGAAAACGAGAAGCGCGATGATGCCCACGATGGTGGTGAGACCGGTGAGGATCGTGCGCGAGAGCGTCTCGTTGATCGAAAGGTTCAGAAGCTCCGTCAGATCCATGCGCTTATATTTGCGCAAGTTTTCTCGGATGCGGTCGGAGACCACGACGCTGTCGTTGACGGAGTAGCCGAGAATTGTGAGCAGCGCGGCGACGATCGACAGGTCGAACTCGAGCTGAAAGGCCGCGAAGACACCCACCGTCACGAGTACGTCGTGCAAAAGGGAAATCACGCAGCCGGCCGCGAACTGCCATTCGAAGCGGAACCACACGTAGGCTGAGATGGCGAGCAGCGAGGCGATGACGGCGATGACGCCGGTGCGCCGCAACTCGCTCGATACGGCGGCGCCGACCACCTCGATGCGCCGCTGGGTGTATTCCGGCCCGAGCGTATCGATGACCTTCTTCATCGCCTGCTGCTGGGCGATTTCGTCTCCAGCCTGCTGCTCGACGCGAATCAGGACATCCGAATCGCTGCCGAAGCTCTGGATCTGCACGCTGCCTATGCCCAGCGCGTTGAGCTTCTGGCGCATGTCGGCGAGATCGGCGGGGCCGTTCTTGTGCTGCACCTCGATGAGCGAGCCGCCCTTGAAGTCGACGCCGTAATTCAGGCCAACGACGAAGTAGAGGCCGAGCGACACCGCCATACAGATGATGGAGATGATGAGGCAAAGGCCCTTATACCGCATGAAGGGCACCCGCATGTTGTGCGGGAAGAAGTCAAAGCCTTTGAAGTCTGGAACGGGGAAGAACATGGCTTGCCTCTCTAGACCGGCACTTCGAGTATGCGGGCTTTGCCCTTGCTCTTGATCCACAAGAACACCAGCAGACGGGTAACGGTGACGGCAGCGAAGATCGAGGTGAGGATACCGATCGTCAGCGTGACGGCGAACCCGCGGATGGGACCCGAACCGAGCCAGAACATGATGATTGCGGCGGCCAGCGTCGTCAGCTGGCTGTCGAGAATGGTGATCCAGGCGCGCTGGAAGCCCTGATCGATCGCGGCGATCGCCGACTTGCCCGCACGCAACTCCTCGCGCATGCGCTCATAGATGAGCACGTTCGCATCGACGGCCATGCCGATCGTCAGCACGAAGCCGGCGATGCCGGGCAGCGTGAGCGTGGTGCCGAGCATCGTCATCAACGCGACGATCAGGAAGCCGTGAACGATGAGGCCCATGACGGCGAAGATGCCGAAGGTGCCGTAGGCGCTGATGGTGAGGATGGCCGTCGAAAGGCAGCCTACGATGCCGGCGAGCTTACCGGCCTCGATGGAATCGGCGCCGAGAGAAGGACCGACGGTGCGCTCTTCCACGATGGTCAGCTTCGCCGGCAGGGCGCCGGACCGGAGCTGCACGGCGAGCGTGTTGGCGCTCTCTACGGTGAAGCTGCCCGAGATCTGTCCCGATCCGCCGAGGATCGGCTCACGGATCACGGGGGCGGAGAGCACCTTGTTGTCGAGCACGATCGCGAACGGGTGGCCGACGTTGTCCTTCGAGAAGTTGCCGAACTTGCGCGCACCGGACTGATTGAAGCGGAACGAGATGATCGGCTCGTTGGTGCGCTGGTCGAAGCCGGGCTGCGCGTCCACCAGATCCTCGCCGGAGACGACCGGGGATTCGCGGAGCAGATAGTTGCGGCCGCCCTCACCCTCGCCGCTGGGGTAGACCTTGTAGCCGACGGGGGCGCGGGTCTGGCTGGCTTCCTCGGCGGTGATGTCCGGGTGGACGGCGTGGAAGGTGAGCTTCGCCGTCTGGCCGATCAGATCCTTGAGCTGCTTGGTGTCCTGCAGGCCGGGGAACTGCACGAGGATGCGGTCGGAGCCCTGGCGGACGACGGTCGATTCTGCCGTACCCATCGCGTTGACGCGGCGGTTGACCGTCTCGATGGCTGCGCTCACCGCGCTCGAAACGCGATGCTGGATGCCCTGGGGGGTCGGCGCCAGATTGATGGTGTCGGCGCCCGAGGTCGTCACGGAGATATCGTTGCCGCCACTGCCCAGGATCGCGTTGCCGATGGGCATGATGAGCTTGTCGAGCGCGGCCTTCGCCTTCGACAGCTCCTCGGGCTTGGTCACCTTCACCTGAACCGAGTTGCCGATGATGCCGAGACCGGTGAAGCCGATCTTCGCATCGCGGAGCTGCTTGCGCGTGTCGTCGCGCAGGGTGCCCAGCCAGTCCTTCTGGAGCTCGTTGGTGTCGAGGGCGAGAAGCAGATGCGCGCCACCCTGAAGGTCAAGGCCGAGCGGCAGCTGCCGGTGCGGCAGCCAGCTCGGCCAAGCGTCCACCGTCTCCTTGGAAAAGAAGTTCGGCAGCGTGACGAGCACGCCGGCCAAACAGGTCAGGACGATGGCGATGATCTTCCAGCGTTCGAAATGCAGCATCTGTCAACCGATCTCGTTTGCGATGGGGCGCGGGCGCGCGTCTTACGTCGTCTCTTTTGCGGCGGCGTCACCTTTGCCGCGCACATCCATCAGCGTAGACTTCAAAACGCGTACGCGCATGCTATCGGACAGCTCGACCTCGACCTCGTCGGAGGTGTCGGACGCCTTGATCACCTTGCCGACGAAGCCGCCGGAGGTGATGACCGTGTCGCCGCGACGCACCTGGGAAATCATGTCACGATGGGCCTTGGCGCGCTGCTGCTGGGGGCGAATGACCAGGAAATAGAAGATCACGATCATAATCAGCATGGGAACCAGCAGGCCCATAAACTGGTCGCTGCCGCCGGCCGCCTGGGCATATGCTGGCGTTATGAACATCCGTTGCGTCCCCTATGCCGATATCGGGCAACAGCCTGCCTCATCCGCGTGAACGCAGATGGGCGCGTCTGCCCTGTGAGAAAAGTGCCGCGACTATAATGTCCGGCTGCGCCTTTGCAACACAGTGACCCATGGTGCGATGCCACACAATTGGCTTACTGCTTGGCGGCGCTATAGAAGCACCCGCCCTGCTCCGGCAAGCAAAAAGCGCACCCAGCCCGCAAAATACGAGACTTGATGATGAACGATGAAGCCGCCCTGTCGCAACGCCTCGACCGCCTCGCAACGGCCCTCGAACGCCTCGCGGGCCCCGAGCCCGTGCCCGCCGATTTCGAGGCTGCGGACGCTTTCGTATGGTCGGCGGAGGCAAAGGGCTTCGAGCCGGTGGCGAAGGTGAACCGGGTTCCACTCGGCCTCTTGAAGGGACTCGGCGGGGTCGCCCCGCAGCTTATTGCCAATACGGAGCAGTTCGCCCGCGGGCTGCCTGCCAATAACGCGCTCCTGTGGGGCGCACGGGGCATGGGCAAATCGTCCCTCGTCAAAGCAGCGCATGCTGACGTGTGCCAGCGCCTGGCGGACGAGCTGGCCGCCGCCGGCACGGGCCTCAAGCTGGTCGAGATCCACCGGGAGGATATCGACACCCTCCCCCGCTGCCTCGCCGCCCTGGGGGCGAGCCGTCACCGGTTCATCGTCTTTTGCGACGATCTCTCCTTCGATCACGACGACACCAGCTACAAATCGCTGAAGGCGGTGCTGGAGGGCGGCGTCGAGGGGCGGCCGGAGAACGTCATATTCTACGCGACGTCCAACCGGCGGCATCTGATGCCGCGCGATATGATGGACAACGAGCGCTCGACGGCGATCAACCCGTCCGAGGCCGTGGAGGAGAAGGTCTCGCTTTCAGACCGCTTCGGCCTCTGGCTCGGCTTCCACAACTGCGGGCAGGACGCCTATCTCGACATGGTCCGGGGCTATGCCAGGCACTTCAAGCTGGCTATCTCGGACGAGGAACTCGTGCGCGAGGCGCTCGAGTGGAGCATCACGCGCGGCGGGCGCTCGGGACGCGTCGCCTGGCAGTTCACGCAGAACCTTGCCGGTAAGTTGGGCCAGCGCCTCGACGGGTGAGGCGGTTTTGCTTTTCACGGGACTGTGCCGACGGCGGGAAGCGAGCTTGACACCTTGGGCCGGAGCCGGTTGCGTGCGCTCAGCGTTCGCAACACGGCGTTCGCCAACCTGGGGGACCCGCCCAATGCGTCCGATCTCGCTCCACGCAGCCGTCATCGCCGCTGCTGCTACCGGCCTCCTCGCGTCTGCCTTGGTTGCAACAGCCTCAGCGGCTGACGCGCCGCCGCCGTTCATCGGCACGTGGTCACTCGATCCGGCCGATTGCAGCGCCGGTCAGGAAAGCGAGAACGCGCCGCTCGTCATCGGCAAAGAGCGCTACGACCAGCACGAGAGCCACTGCGCGTTCAAGTCGGTGGAGAATGAGAACGGCGACTGGAAGATCGCCGCCGACTGCACGGTCGAGGGCAGCTCCGTTCCCTACGACTTCACGCTGACCGTATCCGGCGATACGCTCACCTTCACCGATACGGGCGGCCCGCGCGACTTCCTGCGCTGCAAATAGCGCAGAGCGCAGAGCCCGTTAGATACGATCGCTTTTCTTCGAATGGCGATGCGGCTCCAGCCTTTGATGAGACCGATGATTCACGCTTCGGACTGATGGGGTCCGAAGCGATCATGGTCATTTGATGAGACCGATGATTGACGCTCCGGACGGGTAGGGTCCGAAGCGATCATGGTCTAGCCGGCGGCCGCGCCGTTGCGGCTGCGGCGTCCCCAGCGAACGAGCTCGGCAATCGCCCACACGGTGACGAGAAGAATAAGCGCGGGTACGGTGAAGAACAGGGCGTAGCCCTGCATGGCAATGACATAGAGGGCCCCACCGATATCGTAGCCGGCAATGGGACAAGGCCGCCGAGCGACGAGATCGAGCTCGCACCCAGCAATGCCGGCGACCAGCTCCGCTGCGATCATGCATGCGAGCGGCAATACACATAGCCCGACCAGAACGAGCATCACGCGGCGAAAATTCTTCATGGAGGGCCGTCCTTTATCAAGGTGCGACGACAATACCGCACGGCGATAGAGGAAGCGCTCCATGTGCGGGACGTATTTTCGTCAAATACGTTCGAACCGCGTCACCGGCCGTTCTCATATGTCTGCTTGCGTCGGCGGCATCAGCAACCGGGATTTGCAGCCATGACGCACAAAACCGAGAAATGGTCGAAGGAAGTCACCGAGCACGAACATTCGCACGCGCTGCCGCCAGGTCTCTTCAAATCGGCGGACCCCGATGTCATCGCCGCCGCGCTTCAACGGTCGGCGGAAGAGCCCGAGCGCCACTCGAGCGATCCCTATCGCACGGCCATGTCGATGCTCGATTTTTACATCAACCGCGCGGGAAAGAACCTCAGCGAGACGGAGCGCGAAGCGCTCGAGCAGGCGAAGATCGCACTGCGCCAGCGCTTCGGCCGAACCGACGCCTGATGCGACATCGGTGATCGCCAGATACGACGGCACCCGCCGACTTCGCGCGTGAGTGATGCCTAGTGCCGGACGGCTACGTTGACGGTCTGCGCCGCGCCGGACGTGGCGCCCGCGCGGTCGGCAACGACGACGGCGAAACTCGCGCGCGGCCCTTCCGTGCCATCGTGCCGGAACATCACCGCGCCGCGCTCCAGATCAGCTTGCGTGAAGTTTGCGACCGGCTGAGCCGGATCGGAGGCAAGCACGACGAAACCGTTCGTCACCTCCGAGACGCTGAAGACGAGATGGTCGGCGCTGTCGTCGGGATCGAGGGCGGAGAGGTCCTGCAACGTGATGCGCGTCGCCATTCCGCGATCGACCGACAGATCGAGGTCGCCGGAAATGGACGGCGGGATGTTGCGCAATTCGGCCGTGAGCGTGCCCCCCATCTCCATGCCGAGCTTGCCGTACTTGATGTTGCCCGCCACCTCGCCGGTACTGCGGATGCTCATGACCTCGCGGACGAAAATATCGCCCTGCAGGTCGCCGCGAACCTCGGCCGTTCCGGCCTTGATGCGGCCATAGCACCGGCCGCCGGGCTGTATGACGAGGTTATCGGCAACGATGTCGCCCTCGACGTAGCCGAACACCTCAAGGCGCCCCGCGTTGCGGATCTCTCCCTTGAGAACGGTGTCTTCCCGGATGATGAGTACGCGGGACTGTTCTTCCACGGCCGACCTATCTGCGATGCGTCCTGATCCGATACGGGCCCACGAATAAGCCAGCTCAATGACAAGTCAGAGCGCGAACGGTTCACGAGGTAAATGGCGATCAGCAAAGTATAGGCAGCGTCACCGCAACCCTGCGGACACACCCGCCGACAATCCACAGCGTGCGGAACGTGGTCGCCTTGAGATTGGACGCCCCGCGGAGCAGCTTACGGCGATGCCAGCCACAGGGCTGACCATGTGGTCTAGGAGGGACGTCCCCATGTTCAAGTATTCGCTCGCCGCCGTCGCTGCCGGTCTCCTCTCGCTCGCCCCCATCGCTGCGTCCGCGGCGCCTGCCGTTCCCGCCGGAGCCAAGGACTGCCGCGGATTCCGCGCCGTCGGCAGCGGCCTCACCGAAAGCATCGCCACGCTGATGGCCACGCAAGGGGCCGTCAATCTCGCCTCGAACCGTGGCTTCACGGTGATTGGCGACGCCAAGCTGGAAAAGTGCACCTCGGGCGGCATTTTCGGTGTCGAGTGCTCGGCGAGGTCCTACGCGTGCCGCCTGCCGCAGTAGTCACGGCGCTCACCAGTCCTTCCAGGCCTTGACTGCCCGGATGCATCCGCGTCCGGGCCGTTGTGCTGTGCCTCGCAACTGAGGGCATTGCGGGAGCCCATCGCCGGCAGACCAAGACTGTGGATGGGGTGCAGCGCGCGCCGACCACCGAGCAAATAATGCTTTGGAATGTCTGGAAAAATTCGCACCTAGCAAAAAAACGTATTTATTAACAATAAATCAGTTGAATGTGGCAATAGCGCCACATAACCTGAAGTCGTCCGTGTAAGTACAGAGCACTGCCGCCGCCATGCTCAAGTTATCGGAATATCCCGTCGTCCAGCCGCATCCGGCTGAAGCCCAGTCGCATGTCGATGTGAGCCCGATCAATCGGCTCCTCAGCGCCGGCGAAGTCGTCTTTCGCCAGGGCGATGCGCGGGACCACATCTACCGGGTCGAAAGGGGCACCGTTTGCCTTTACCGGGAGGACGCGCAGGGCGTTCGCGAGGTGATCGAGCACGCGTCACCCGGCGATTATGTCGGCCTCGGGTATCTCGATCATCACGTCTGCAGCGCGGCTGCGACCAGCGAGGCGGTGCTGAGCTGCTATCCGCGGCCGCATCTCGTCCCTGCGCTCACCCCCTCGCCGAGGTCGCGGGGCAAAACCGCGACGGACCCGGAGATGGCGTTCTCGCGCGGAGAGGAAGCGCGCACCGAGCAAGCCGATCCCATCACGCGCGCGGCGGCGCTCTTCGTGACGCTATCGCGTTGTAACGCCTACGAGGGGCGCGACCCCACACTCATCGCCGATTCCCTGACCTGCGGATTGGTTGCGGGCTATCTCGACATGAGCGTCGACGATCTGGCCCGGGTGCTGAAAGCACTCGAGGCGCACAACCTCGTGGAGAACGCTGCGGGCGGCCTGCGTCTCAAGGACCTCGACGCATTGGAGAAGCTTGCCGAGGGCAGCGGACGCGACGGCAGCGCGCCGCTATAGTCGCGCCGGACAACTGGCCAATACGACCGGCCACCGCGACGGAACCCATCATGACAGCATCACGCGGCAGCGACGCCGAACCCGCGCCGGGCCGCACCGGCACGGCAACCGTAATCGTCACCGAGGCACAGTCGGCGCCCGTGCTGGGCAGCGGCCGCGCGCCCGTTTTCGCCACGCCCGCGATGGTGGCGCTGATCGAAGCGGCGGCGGTCGATTGCGTGGAAAGCGTCCTCGCGGAGGGACAGGAGACGCTGGGCATTCACATCGACGTGGAGCACATCGCGGCGACGCCCATCGGCATGCAGGTGACGGCCCATGCCGCGCTCGTTACCCGCGACGGCCGCAAGCTCACGTTCGCTGTCGAAGCGCGGGACGAGCGCGAGTTGATCGGCCGTGGAAAGCATACGCGCATCATCGTCGACAGTGCCCGCTTTCGCGCCAAGACACAGGCGAAATTGCAGCCCAAAGCCTGAAGCGGACTACCGATGCGCGTCACATCCTCCATGAAACCACCACACCCCCGGCGAAATGTGGACCGGGGAAGATAAAGCGCTTGCAACGCCGTGCGCAGCGCGCCCAAATCTGCGAACGCCGCAAAGGAATCAAGCAATAACTTGCGGAGCAAGATCGGGGAGGTCTCAATGCGCACGATTGTGACGAAGGCTTTGATGACGGCGGCGCTTTGCTGTCCGCTGGCAATTCAGGCGTACGCGCAGGATGCGCAGCAAGAGCCGCAGATGGGCCCGGCCGCGCCCGCGGTGCAGAAGGCGGAGTGTCCCGGCAATCCGAACCCGCTCGGCGTTGCACGCACCGTCGAGATCGACACCACGGGCGGGCCGGGCTTCGGCTTCCAGCACTACAAGATGTACGACTTCCTGAACCCGAAGGAGGTCGTGCTGACCTTCGACGACGGTCCGCTGCCGAATCGCACCACCGCGGTGCTGGCGGCGCTCAACGCGGAGTGCACGAAGGCGATCTTCTTCTCGGTCGGCAAGGTGGCGGCCGGCTATCCCGACATTCTGCACGACGTCGCCAAGTCCGGCCACACCGTCGGCACCCACACCATGGGCCACAAAGACCTTTCGAAGATGCCGATCGACAAGGCCAAAGAAGAAATCGAGAAGGCGATCAGCGTCGTGCACCGCGCTGTCAACGGGCCGACGGCACCGTTCTTCCGTTTCCCGTACCTGCGGCACTCGCCCGAGACGCTGAAGTACCTCGCCGACCGCAACGTGGCGGTTTTCTCCGCCGACATCGACAGCCTCGACTTCAAGGGCGGCAAGGCGGACGCCCTCGTCAAGCGCATCATGGCGGCGCTGGAAAAGCGCGGCAAAGGCATCATCCTGATGCACGACATCCAGCCCCATACCGCGGCGGCGATGCCTGAGCTCCTGAAGCAGCTTAAGGCTGGCGGGTACAAGGTCGTGCATATGACACCGAAAGACCCTATCCAGACGCTCCCTGAATACGACGAGATGATCGCCAAGGACATGAAAGGCATGCCGACGGCGCTCACTGATCGGCCGATGGAATCGGTCGTGAAGACGATCGGTCAATAATCGGCCACACCGCTTTGGTCGGACGCACTCAGCGGCGAATGGCGCCGCTGGGTTCCACAGTGCGATGGGCTAGGGCTGGTGCTATGCTTAATGCAATCCTTTCCGGTCTGACCGCGGCGGCCTTCGTGCTGCTCGCCTCGGTGCCGGCTTCCGCGACCGTCTGCGTCGCCGACGATTTTGCGGCCGCGGTTGATCGCTCCGGTGCGTCCCTGCGCGCGTTCAACGGGGAGGTGCTCCCCCAACTGCAGGACAAGCTGAAACAGCTCAAAGCTCAGCGGGGCTGGAACGACGCCGACGGCGAAGAGCGGGCCATGGCGCTGGTGCGCGACGAGCGCACGGCCAAGCTCGACACGGAGGCCGAGGATCTGATCGTCAAGATCGATACCCTCGGCCGCGTGCCCGAAAAGGGTCTGCCCGATTGCAGCAAGCTGACGGAGCTGGAGGCCGCGGGCGTCGAGCTGCTGGCGGTCATGAAGGCGAAGTCGAAATATACGTTCGCCAAGCTCGATGCCGCGCTCGCCGCGGGCGGCAAGCCGGTGGCGCAAGGCCAAGCCGGTGGTGCGCCCCCTGCAGCGGTCGCCAAGGCGGACCAGACGCCGCCCAAGCCGGTCTCGAAGTCGAAGGCGCAGAGCTGGTCGGCGCAGACGAAGGCCGAGCCGCGCTCGCATTCGGCCGGGGACAAGCCGGCCGATACCGGTGTGCCCACGATGGAGCCGGGCCCCTCGGTTGCGATGCTGGAGCCAGTGCCCGCCGACGAGCCGGGCTATACCATCGATGAGATCCGCGAAATCTCGCGCGGATTCTTCGGCACCATCTCAACGGAGCTCGGCAGCGTCATCGAGTACGCGTTCTCGAACGCCGGGCGCCCGGACGGCTATGTGCTCGGCACGGAGGGCGGCGGGGCGTTCCTCGCCGGGCTGCGCTACGGCACCGGCACGCTCTATATGCGCGCGGGCGGCAGCAGCAAGATCTACTGGCACGGGCCCTCCATCGGCACCGATGTCGGCGCGGCCGGCTCGCGCACGATGTTCCTCATCTACCGGATGCACCAACCCGCTGATCTCTATCGCCAGTTCACCGGGGTGGACGGCTCCGCCTACTTCATCGGCGGCGTCGGCATCACGTTCCTCAAGGGCGGGCCGGTGATGATGGCGCCGATCCGCACGGGGCTCG
>Ga0180216_1000085_pt1 | contig 119047 bp, 113 predicted proteins | sample eDN3rd37CBELigMG_FD_128879 | JGI IMG/M metagenome (GOLD analysis project Ga0180216, IMG submission 128879) | Enriched Miracle-Growth compost microbial communities from Emeryville, California, USA - eDNA 3rd pass 37_C BE-Lig MG (version 2)... ... | reverse complement strand
CGACAACGTGACGATGGAGGTCGAGCTGATCAGCCCGATCGCCATGGAGAAGGAGCTGCGCTTCGCGATCCGCGAGGGTGGCCGCACGGTCGGCGCCGGCGTCGTCACCGAGGTGATCGAGTAATGGCGAACGGCAAGATCCGGATCCGGCTGAAGGCGTTCGATCACGCGGTGATCGATCAGACCGCCTCGGACATCGTCCGCACGGCAGAGAAGACGGGTGCGCGCGTGAGCGGGCCGATCCCGCTGCCGACGCGCGTGCAGCGCTGGACCGTGCTGCGCTCGCCGCACGTGGACAAGAAGAGCCGTGAGCAGTTCGAGCTGAAGACGCACAAGCGGGTGATCGACATCATCGACTCACGGCCGCAGACGATCGACGCGCTGACGAAGCTGGATCTTCCGGCCGGCGTCGACGTCGAGATCAAGGTTGACTAGCAGACCGGGGCCAGGGGTTTTCTCAATGGCTGGAATCATTGGACGCAAGCTGGGCATGACCCAGGTCTTCAGCGACACGGGCGCCGCGGTGCCCGTGACGGTGATCGAGGCCGGTCCCTGCCCGGTGGTGCAGGTTCGCGAGTACGGCGATGGCCAGGCTGCGCTGCAACTCGGCTGGGGCGAGCGCAAGGCGCATCGCACGCCGCGTGCTGCGCTCGGTCACGCCAGGAAGGCGGGCCTGGAGACGGCACCGTCGCTGCTGCGCGAGTTCCGCGTGGACTCGACCGAAGGCTATGAGGTCGGTCAGACGCTGACGGTCGAGCAGTTCTCGGCGGGCGACAAGGTCCGGGTCACCGGCAACACGAAGGGGCGCGGCTTCCAGGGCGTCGTGAAGCGGCACGGCTTCACGGGCCGGCCGGCATCGCACGGTCACCCGCTCAAGCGCAACCCGGGCACGCTCGGGCCGGGCACGAACCCGTCGCGCGTGATCAAGGGCAAGAAGCTGCCGGGGCAGATGGGCGCCTCGCAGAAGACCGTGCTGAACCTGCGCATCGAGCAGATCGATGCCGAGCGCAACCTGATCTACATCCGCGGTGCGGTACCGGGCGCACGTAACAGCCTGGTCTTCATCCGCAAGATGTGACGGCGAGATTGACGATGGCATCCAAGTACAAGGCACCGGCCTTCAAGGCGGATGGCGCGAAGAACGGCGAGCGTGAGCTGCCGGACGTGCTGTTCGACGGCACGGTGCACGAGGCCGCGATGTGGCAGGTCGTGAAGGCCTACCTCGCGAACCAGCGCCAGGCGACGGCGTCGGTGAAGACGCGCTCGGAGGTCTCGGGCGGCAACCGCAAGCCGTGGCGCCAGAAGGGCACCGGTCGCGCGCGCCAGGGCTCGATCCGCGCGCCGCAGTGGCGCGGTGGCGGCGCCGTGTTCGGGCCGCGGCCGAACCGCAACTTCCGGCAGGACGTGCCGAAGCAGGTGAAGTGGCTGGCGCGTCGCAGCGCCTACAACGTGCGCGCGCAGGACGAGAGCATCTTCGTCATCGACCCGCTCTCGCTCGAGGCACCGAAGACGAAGACGATCGTCGGGCTGCTCGAGGCGACGGGCGCGCAGGGCAACGTCCTGCTGCTGACCGATGGCAACAAGCCGGTGGTGTGGCGCTCCGCGCGCAACATCCCGGGTGTCCAGGTGCGGCCGTTCGGCGAGGAGTCGGCGTACGACCTCCTGTGGGCCGATACGCTGCTGATCGAGGCGCCGGCGCTCGAGCGCTCGGCGGAGGTGGCCCATGCGTGAGCCGCGGCAGATCGTGATCCGCCCGGTCGTGACGGAAGAGTCGGCGATGCTGCAGGAGACCGACCGCACGTACACGTTCATCGTGGCGAAGGACGCGAACAAGATCGAGATCAAGAACGCGGTGCAGTCGCTCTTCGACGTGAGGGTCGAGGGTGTGCGCACGGCGGTCTATCGGGGCAAGTGGCGCCGGATGGGGCGCAGCGAAGGACGCAGGGCGTCGTTCAAGAAGGCGATCGTCAAGCTCGCCGAAGGCGACGCGATTGACGTCTACGAGGGGATCTGACCATGCCGGCAAAGAAGTTCAAGCCGATTACGCCGGGCACGCGTTTCCGCAGCGTCGCGTCGTCGGGTGAGATTACGCGCGACGAGCCGGAGAAGTCGCTGCTCGAGCCGCTGAAGAAATCGGGCGGGCGCAACCACCACGGCCGCATCACGTCGCGGCGTCGTGGGGGCGGCGCGAAGCGCATGTACCGTCGCATCGACTTCAAGCGCGACAAGCACGGCGTCGGCGGCACGGTCGTCCACATCGAGTACGACCCGAACCGCACGGCGAACATCGCGCTGATCCAGTACGACGATGGCGAGAAGCGCTACATCCTGCACCCGCGCGATCTGAAGCAGGGTGATCGCGTGATCGCGGGGCCGGGCTCGGACATCCGCACCGGCAACTGCATTCCGCTGGGCGAGGTTCCGCTGGGCACGGTGGTGCACAACATCGAGCTGAAGCCCGGCAAGGGCGGTCAGATCGTGCGCTCGGCGGGTGCGGGCGCGCAGGTCGTCGCGAAGGAAGGCGACTACGTGACGCTGCGCATGCCGTCGACGGAAGTGCGGATGGTACGCAAGGAGTGCTACGCGACGATCGGCCAGGTCGGCAACAGCGACCACGAGCTGCGGTCGATCGGCAAGGCCGGCGCGATGCGCTGGCGCGGCCGTCGGCCGAAGGTCCGCGGCGTCGCGATGAACCCGGTCGACCATCCGCTGGGCGGTGGTGAGGGCCGGACCTCGGGCGGTCGTCCGCCGGTCTCGCCGTGGGGCAAGCCCGAGGGTGTGAAGACGCGCAAGAAGAAGAAGAAGTCGAACAAGTTCATCGTGCGCGGCCGCAGGCGCGGCAAGGCGACGAGGTAACCGCGGGTAAGCGATGAGTCGCTCGATCAAGAAGGGGCCGTACATCGACGCCAGGCTTCTCGAGAAGGTTCAGAAGATGAACGCGAAGAACGAGAAGAAGGTGATCAAGACGTGGGCGCGTGCGTCCACCATTTCTCCGGAGTTCGTCGGGCACACGCTCGCCGTACACAACGGCAACAAGTTCGTGCCGGTCTACATCTCGGAGAACATGGTGGGTCACAAGCTGGGCGAGTTCGCCCCGACGCGCCTGTTCCGCGGCCATGGTGGCAAGCTCGCGGACAAGAAGAGCAAGGCCAGGTAGGGGCGCCATGGAAGCGAGAGCCATCAGCAAGTACAACCGGCACAGCGCGCGCAAGATGCGCCTGGTCGTGGACCTGATCCGCGGCAAGGGCGTGGGTGAGGCGCAGGCGATCCTGCAGTTCTCGAAGAAGAAGGCTGCGGAGACGGTCGACAAGACGCTGCGCTCGGCGATTGCGAACGCGCGCTCGAAGGCGGACCAGTCGGGCGACTACGTGGACGTGGACGAGCTGTACGTCAAGGAAGCATACGTGAACGAGGGGCCGCGGCTGAAGCGTTGGCGCGCGGCGGCCATGGGACGTGCGGCGCCGATCCGGCGGCCGACGAGCCACGTGGTCATCGTCGTCGACACGAGGGAGTAGGCATGGGACAGAAGACCCATCCGAGCGGGTTCCGCCTCGGCATCGTCAAGCCGTGGAAGTCGCGCTGGTACGCGGACCGCAACTTCGGCGAGCTGCTGAAGGAGGACGAGACGATCCGGCGCTACCTGCACCAGCGGCTGAGCCACGCGGCGATCTCGCAGGTCGAGATCGAGCGCAAGCCGCAGAAGATCGTCGTCACGGTGCACACGGCGCGGCCGGGTGTCGTGATCGGCAAGCAGGGCGCAGAGGTCGACAAGCTCCGCGACGAGCTCGCGCACCTCACGAAGAGCGAGGTGTCGATCAACGTCGAGGAGGTCAAGCGGCCGGAGCTCGACGCCCAGCTCGTGGCGGACAACATCGCGCACCAGCTGCAGCAGCGCATCTCGTTCCGGCGCGCCATGAAGCGCGCGGTGCAGAGTGCGATGCGCGCGGGCGCGGAGGGCATCCGCGTGAAGGTGGGCGGCCGGCTGGGCGGCGCGGAGATCGCGCGCGTCGAGGGCTACCATGAGGGGCGCGTCCCGCTGCACACGCTGCGTGCGGACATCGACTACGCACACGGCACGGCGCGGACCACGTACGGCACGATCGGCGTGAAGGTGTGGATCTTCAAGGGCGAGGTGGTCGAGGACCGCCGCGGCCGCACCTACTCGACCGGCGCCTGAGCAGGGGTAAACGACGATGCTGGCACCGAAGCGGGTAAAATACCGCAAGCAGATGAAGGGGCGTATGCGCGGTCAGGCGAACCGCGGCAACTACGTCGCCTTCGGTGATTACGGGTTGCAGGCGACCGAGCCCGGCTGGGTCACGAACCGGCAGATCGAGGCCGCGCGTACCGCGATGACGCGTCACATCAAGCGTGGCGGCAAGGTCTGGATCCGGATCTTCCCGGACAAGCCGGTGACGAAGAAGCCGGCCGAGACGCGCATGGGGAAGGGCAAGGGCAACCCGGAGATGTGGGTGGCCGTGGTCAAGCCCGGGCGCGTGATGTTCGAGATGGAGGGTGTGCCCGAGGAGCTGGCGCGCGAGGCCTTCGCGCTGGCGGCGGCCAAGCTGCCGGTCAAGTCGAAGGTCGTGCTGCGTGAGCGTGCAGGCGACGGAGGTGCAGAGTGAAGGCGACGGAGATCCGGGATCTCTCGGTCGAGGAGATCCAGGACAGAATTACGGACGCACGCGAGGAGCTGTTCCGACTGCGTTTCCGCAGTGCGACGCAGCAGCTCGAGAACCCGAGCCTGATCAAGTCGCTGCGGCGGGACATCGCGCGGATGCGCACGGTCCTGCGTGAGCGGGAGCTGAACAATGGCTGAGACGCAGGACCAGAACCAGGAACAGGAGCGCGGGCGTCGCAAGACGCGCGTCGGCCGGGTCGTCAGCGACAAGATGTCGAAGACGGTCGTGGTCGCGGTGGAGCGGCGCGTCGCGCACCCGCTGTACGGCAAGCGGGTGGTGCGCACGACGAAGTATTACGCGCATGACGAAGAGGGCCGTGCACACACGGGCGACACCGTGCGGATCGTGGAGACGCGACCGCTTTCGAAGCTGAAGCGCTGGCGCGTCGTCGAGATCCTCGAGCAGGCGAAGTGAGGCGGCGATGATCCAGCAGGAATCCAGGCTGAAGATCGCGGACAACTCGGGCGCGAAGGAAGCGCTCTGCATCCGCGTGCTGGGCGGCTCGGGCCGCCGCTACGCGTCGATCGGCGACATCATCATCGTCGCGATCAAGGACGCACTGCCGAACGGCACGGTGAAGAAGGGCGACGTCGCGCGTGCGGTCGTGGTGCGCACGGCGAAGGAAGTGCGCCGCCGCGACGGCAGCTACATCCGTTTCGACGACAACGCCGCCGTCATCATCAATGACGCCGGCGAGCCGCGCGCGACGCGCATCTTCGGGCCGGTCGGCCGTGAGCTCCGCGAGAAGCGGTTCATGAAGATCGTATCGCTCGCGCCGGAGGTACTCTGATGGCGGTCGGGAAGAGAAGGAGCAAGGCGCCGGTCGTGCGGCAGAAGCTGCACGTGCGTCGCGGTGACCGGGTGAAGGTCATCCGCGGCAACGACGCCGGCAAGGAGGGCACGGTACTGCGCGTGCTGCCGAAGCAGAACCGCGTGGTGATCGAGGGCGTGAACCTGCGCAAGCGGCACATGCGGCCGTCGCAGGCGAACCCCGAGGGTGGCATCATCACCTTCGAGGCGCCCGTGCATGCGAGCAACGTCATGCTGATCGATCCGACGACCGGCGAGCCGACACGCGTGCGCTACCAGCGCGCCAAGGACGGCACCAAGGAGCGCATCGCCGTGAAGAGCGGCAATGCGATCCCGCGGCCGGGTGTCTGAGGGATAGAACGATGAAGCCGAGACTTCAGGAATACTACGAGACGCGCGTGCGCGCGAAGCTGAGCGAGGAGTTCGGCTTCCGGAACGTGTTGCAGGTGCCCGGCCTCGAGAAGATCGTCGTGAACGTCGGCCTGGGCGAGGCGCCGAAGAACCAGAAGCTGCTGGAGTCGATCGTCTCCGAGCTCGAGCAGATCACCGGGCAGAAGCCCGTGATCACCCGGGCACGCAAGTCGATCTCGAACTTCGGCCTGCGTGAGGGCATGCCGATCGGCGCGATGGTCACGCTGCGCGGTGCCCGCATGTGGGAGTTCCTGGATCGCCTGATCAACGTGGCGATCCCGCGTATCCGCGACTTCCGCGGCGTGCCGTCGCGCTCCTTCGACGGGCGCGGCAACTACACGCTGGGCGTCAAGGAGCAGCTGATCTTCCCGGAGATCGACTACGACAAGGTCCAGAAGGTCCACGGGATGGACATCGTGTTCGTCACGACGACGAACAAGGACAACGAGGGCTACGCGCTGCTGCGCGAGCTGGGCATGCCGTTCCGCGGCGAGACGCCCGTGCTCGTGAGCAGTGCGGCCTGAGGAGCACGAGGATGGCACGCAAGGCACTGGTCGAGCGCCAGAAGAAGAAGCCGAAGTTCCAGGTGCGTCACCGCAACCGCTGCAACCGCTGCGGCCGCCCGCGCGCGTTCCTGCGCAAGTTCGGGCTGTGCCGTATCTGTTTCCGGGAGATGAGCCTGAAGGGTGAGATCCCGGGAGTGCGGAAGGCCAGCTGGTAGTGTTGAGCGGCGGGCCCCGGGCCCCGGGCCGAGGGCCGGGGGAACGACGGGGGCGCCGCAACTAGAAGGACGACAGGGCGCAGTTCCGGGCCCCGGCCCAGGGCCCCGGGCCCCGGGCCCGCAGTAGAGAAAAGAAGCCGTACGAGCAGCAACGCCCGTACACATCATCGATCCTACAAGTCCGGGGAACAGGCCGGATACTATAGGAGGCACGGTCACCATGATGACCGATCCGATCGCCGACATGCTGACGCGGATCCGGAACGCTTCGCAGGCGAAGCACCGGCGCGTCGACCTGCCGGTGTCAAAGCTGAAGACCGAGATCGCGCGGATCCTGAAGGACAACCACTTCATCCAGGACTACAAGGTGCTGGATGACGGGCGGCACGGTGTGCTGCGCCTGTATCTGCGCTACTACGATGAGAAGCCGGTGATCCGGAGCCTGGAGCGGGTGTCGCGGCCGGGCCGTCGCATCTACAAGGGGGCGACGGAGCTGCGGCCGGTGCGCAACGGGCTGGGCATCGCGATCGTCTCGACGTCGAAGGGGCTCATGACCGACAAGCAGGCTCGCCAGCAGAGGATCGGCGGCGAAGTCATGGCTCTGGTCTGGTAGGGGGCAGCATGTCACGCATTGGAAAGAAGCCGATCCCGGTTCCGCCCAACGTGCAGGTCTCGATCGACGGCAGCACCGTCAAGGTGAAGGGACCGAAGGGCGAGCTCGCGCGGGAGATCCGACCGGAGGTCAAGCTCCGGCTCGAGGACGGTACGCTGCTGGTCGAGCGCGAGAGCGACGAGCCGCAGCACCGTGCGTATCACGGGCTGACGCGCGCGCTCGTCGCGAACATGGTGACGGGTGTGACGGAAGGGTACCGCAAGTCGCTCGACATCGTCGGCGTCGGGTACCGCGCGGAGAAGAAGGGCAACAACCTCGTGCTCACCGTCGGGTACTCGCACCAGGTGACGTATCCGGAGCCGAAGGGTATCACGCTGTCGACGACGAGCCCGACCACGATCGTCGTCGAGGGGATCGACAAGCAGCAGGTCGGACAGGTCGCGGCGGAGATTCGCGCGGTGCGCCCCCCGGAGCCGTACAAGGGCAAGGGGATCCGCTACACGGGTGAGCAGGTCCGGCGCAAGGCCGGCAAGACCGGCGCCAAGTAGCCGGGGGACTGAACGATGGCACTGAGAACGAAGTCGAAGGATCGCGAGCTGCTGCGGCTGAAGCGGCATCGCCGTGTGCGTCGGCGGCTCGAGGGCACGCCGGAACGGCCGCGGCTGGTGGTGCACCGGTCGATCAGGAACATCCAGGGGCACCTGGCGGACGACGTCTCCGGGAAGATCCTCATGGGCATCTCCACGCTCGCGCCGGAGCTGAAGGCGGCGCGCGAGGAGGAGGGTGCGACGAAGCTCGCGCTCGCGAAGGCGGCCGGGAAGCTCCTCGCCGAGAAGGCAAAGGCAGCCGGCATTACGAAGGTCGTGTTCGACCGTGGCGGCTATCTGTACCACGGGCGCATCGCAGCGTTCGCCGAGGGTGCCCGCGAGGGCGGCCTCGAGTTCTGAGGGTAGATCGAGATGGCGACAGAGAATCGAGGCAGGCAGGGCCGGGGCGGCGGTCGTGGACCGGGCGCAGGACGTGGCGGTCCGGGCCGTGGACGCGGCGGCGATCGGCCGGGCGGCCAGGGCAGCGAGCAGCGCGGCGGCGGTGATCGCGAGCGCGGCGGCCGGGGCGCACGGGGTGAGACGGATTTCGCCGAGAGCGTGATCTTCGTCAACCGCGTCGCGAAGGTCGTGAAGGGTGGCCGTCGCTTCAGCTTCACCGCGCTCGTCGCGGTCGGCGACCGGGCCGGCCACGTCGGTATCGCGCTGGGCAAGGCGAACGAGGTCTCCGAGGCGATCCGCAAGGGGCTCGAGCAGGCGCGTCGTTCGATGATCGAGGTACCGATCGTCAACGGCACGCTGCCGCACGAGGCGCTTGGCGAGCATGGCGCGGCGACGGTCATGCTGAAGCCGGCGGGCGAGGGTACCGGCGTGATCGCGGGTGGCGCGGTGCGCGCGGTCCTCGAGGCCGCGGGCGTGCACAACGTGCTGACGAAGATCCTGGGATCGAACAACCCGATCAACGTCGCCCGCGCGACGATGGACGGGCTTTCACAGATGGTCACGGCCGAGCAGGCGGCGCGCGAGCGCGGCATCTCGGTCGCGGAGCTGGGAGTGGCGCATGGCTAAGAAGACGGCAAAGGCGCCTGCACAGCTGCGGATCACGCAGGTGCGCAGCGGCATCGGTCGTCCGGCGCTGCACCGCAGGACGCTCGCGGCGCTCGGGCTCAAGCACCAGCGATCGGTCGTACACGAAGACAATGCGATGATCCGCGGCATGCTGGACCAGGTGAAGCACCTGGTGCGCGTCGAGGAAGTCGCGGGTGAGGAGTCATGAGTGATCTGAGCAACCTGAGACGGCCGGAGGGCGCCCGCCGCAGCGGCAAGCGGGTGGGGCGCGGGCCGGGCTCGGGCAAGGGCAAGACGGCCGGCCGCGGTCACAAGGGGCAGAAGGCGCGCACCGGGCATCACGGCATCCCGACGTGGTTCGAGGGCGGCCAGATGCCGCTGCAGCGGCGCGTCCCGAAGCGCGGCTTCAACAACGCGAATTTCCGCACGGTCTACGAGATCGTGAACATCGGCGACCTCGGCCGCATCGAGGGTGACGAGATCACGCCCGAGACGCTGCACGAGAAGCGCCTCGTCGATCTCGGCAGGGGCCGCAAGGTCAAGCTGCTCGCGAACGGCGCGATCGACCGCAAGGTCACCGTGCGGGTGCATGCGGCGAGTGCGGCGGCGAAGGAGAAGATCGAGGCGGCGGGCGGCACGCTCGAACTGCTGGAGAGCTGAGGGAGATGGCCAACCCGATCCCGAACCTGTGGCGCATTCCCGAGCTGAAGAACAAGCTGCTCTTCACGCTCGGCGTGCTCCTGCTGTACCGCGTCGGTGCGCACATCACGACGCCGGGCATCAACTACGAGGCGCTGCAGGCACAGTTCGGTGCGCTGCAGGGCACGCTGCTCGGCGTCTACGACATGTTCGTCGGCGGTGCGCTCTCGCGCGCGACCGTCTTCGCGCTCGGGATCATGCCGTATATCTCGGCCAGCATCATGTTCCAGCTGCTGGCCGCGGTCTTCCCCACCATCGAGAAGATGCAGAAGGAGGGGGAGGACGGCCGCAAGAAGCTGACGCAGTGGACGCGCTACGCGACGATCGGCCTCGCGCTCATGCAGGCGTACGGCTACGCCATCTTCCTGCAGAGTCTGGGCGCCGGCGTTGTCGTCCGGCCGGGCATCGGCTTCATCATGACGACGGCGATGATCATGACGTTCGGTGCCGTCTTCGTGATGTGGCTGGGTGAGCAGATCACCGAGCGCGGCATCGGCAACGGCATGTCGCTGCTCATCTTCTTCTCGATCATCGAGGGCTTCCCGGGCGCGACGATCACGTTCTTCGAGTCGCTGGCGAGCGGCGTGATCTCGTACTTCGCGGCCGTGATCCTGGTCCTCGTGATGATCGGCGTGGTCGCCGGTGTCGTCGCGATGACGATGGCGCAGCGCAAGATCCCGGTGCAGATCCCGCGGCGCGTGGTCGGCCGCGGCCGCGTGACCGAGGGGCAGAAGAGCTTCGTCCCGCTGCGCATCAACTCGGCCGGCGTGATGCCGATCATCTTCGCGCAGTCGATCATCATCGTGCCGGGCACGATCGCCGCCTTCACGAGCTCGGGCTTCCTGAGCGAGGCCGCGACCCTGCTCGCGCCGGGGACCTGGCTCTACAACCTGCTCTACGCCGTGCTGATCGTGTTCTTCACGTACTTCTACACGGCGATCATCTTCAATCCCGTCGACCTGGCGGAGAACCTGAAGAAGCAGGGCGCGTTCGTGCCGGGTGTGAAGCCGGGCGCGAAGACGGCCGAGCACATCGACCACGTGCTGAGCCGCATCACGGTCGCGGGCTCGATCTACCTCGCCCTGATCGCATTGCTGCCGTTCTGGATCTTCGACGTCTTCAACATCACGACGTTCATGTTCGGCGGTACGTCGCTGCTGATCGTCGTGGGTGTGGCGCTCGACACGGTGCAGCAGATGCAGCAGCACATGCTGCTCCGGCACTACGAGGGCTTCATGAAGAAGGGGCGCGTTCGGTTCCGGGGGCGGCAGCGCTACATGTAGGTGGCGGCGCCCCGGGCGGGGCGCCGCGGCAGGGGGCCCGGGGCCGTGGGCCGTGGGTTCAACGGCGGGGACGAGCGATGAATCGAGCGGCGACCGGATGCAGGAGCATCCGCCACCGCTCGCGTGAGCGCTCGTCCTCGCGCTTTCGTTTCCGATGGTACCGGGCTGCAGGTTTACGGCCCCGGCTCGCGGGGCCGGGTCCCAGGCCCGTTTTCAAGATTCTGTTGATCGCGAACTGACGATGGACCTCATTCTGTTCGGACCGCCGGGAGCGGGGAAGGGGACGCAGGGCGAGCTGCTCGCCGAGCGCTTCGGCCTGTACCGTCTCTCGACGGGTGACATGCTGCGCGAGGCGGTCCGGGCCGGCACGGAGCTCGGCCGGCGCGCGCAGGGCATCATGGCCGCCGGCGAGCTGGTGCCCGACGACCTGATCCTCGCGATGGTGCGCGAGGTCATGGTCTCGGACAAAGCCGCGAAGGGCGTCATCTTCGACGGCTTCCCCCGCACGGAGGCGCAGGCGGCAGGACTGGACACGATGCTCGACGGCCTCGGACGGCCCCTCTCGGCCGTGCTCGTGCTGCGCGTCGACGACGACGTGATCGTGCGCCGGCTCAGCGGGCGACGCGCCTGCACGAGCTGCGGCGCGGTCTACCACCTCGAGACGGATCCGCCGAAGAAGGACGGCATCTGCGACACCTGCGGCTCCGCGCTCGTGCAGCGGCCCGACGACGCACCGGAGACCATCCGGCGTCGCCTCGCCGTCTATCGTGAGCAGACCGAGCCGGTGCTCGAGCACTACCGCAAGGCGAGCACGCCCGTACACGAGATCGACGGCGACCGGCCGATCGACGACGTGCAGGCCACGCTGGTGGAGATCCTCTCGTGATCGCGCTCCGCTCGACACCCGAGATCGATGCGATCGCCCGCGCGGGGGCGATCATCGGGAAGCTGCACGAGGCCCTGCACGAGCGCATCAAGCCCGGCATCTCGACCCAGGACATCGACGAGTTCGGCGACGAGTTCATCCGCAGCCATGCCGGCGCGGTGCCGGCGTTCAAGGGGCTCTACGGCTTCCCCGCCTCCCTCTGCATCTCGGTGAACGAGGAGGTGGTCCACGGGATCCCCTCGCCGAGGCGCGTGCTCCAGGAAGGGGACATCGTCACCGTGGACGCCGGCGTGCAGCTGAACGGCTGGTTCGCCGATGCGGCCTACACGTATCCCGTCGGCCAGGTCGACGAGGAGACCGAGCGACTGCTCCGCGTGACACGCGAGGCGCTTGCGGCGGGCATCGCCGCCGCGAAGCCCGGCAACCGGCTCGGCGACATCGGCCACGCGGTCCAGCAGGTCGCCGAGGGGGCCGGCTTCAGCGTGGTCCGCGACCTCGTCGGCCACGGCATCGGCCGCGAGCCCCACGAGGAGCCGCAGGTCCCGAACTATGGTAAGCCCGGCCGCGGACTCCCGCTCAAGCCCGGGCTCGTGATCGCGATCGAGCCCATGGTGAACGCGGGGGTCCCCGGCGTGCGCACCCTGCCGGACCGCTGGACCGTCGTAACGGCGGACCGGAAGCGGAGCGCCCATTACGAGCATACGGTGGCGGTGGTCGACGGAGGGGCTCGGATCCTGACGGCGGCGGATTAGGCAGGGGCACCCCGCCGACCCGCGTTCAGGCGGCAGGAACGCAGGCTTGTCAGCCGTAAAGTCTTTGAGTACATTGAAAAGCTGTTCAATAAACACGAAGGGGCTGCCCCATGAAGGTGCGTAGCAGCGTCAAGCCGATTTGTGAGCATTGCAAGGTGGTCCGCCGCAATGGTGTTGTGCGGGTCATCTGCAAGAAGAATCCGCGGCACAAGCAGCGGCAGGGTTAGTCATATGGCGCGTATTGCGGGTGTGGATCTGCCGCGCAACAAGCGGATCGAGATCGGACTCACGTACATCTATGGCATCGGCCTGCCGACGGCGCAGAAGATCCTCGCCGCGACCGGTGTGAACCCGGACCGTCGCGTACACGAGCTGACGGACGACGAGGTCAACCGGCTGCGCCGCGAGATCGAGAGCCGGTACAAGGTCGAGGGTGCGCTGCGCACGGAAGTCTCGATGAACATCAAGCGGCTGATGGACATCGGCTGTTACCGCGGACTGCGGCACCGCCGCGGCCTTCCGGTGCGCGGTCAGCGCACGCACACGAATGCGCGCACGCACAAGGGTGCGCGCCGCGCGATCGCGGGCAAGAAGAAGGCGCCGCGGAAGTAGCCGTCCAGCGCCGGCACCGGCCTGCCGTCCCGGATGAAGGGATGGCCGGCCGCTTTGGCGGATGGGACGCCGCGCAGCAGGATAACGAGAGCAGAGATACGGTCAGCAGAGCGGAACGCGACGCATGGCAAATCCGAAGAAGGGCGCTCGCACGAAGAGCAAGCGCAAGAGTGTCGACGCCGAGGGCATGGCCCACATCAAGGCGACGTTCAACAACACCCTGATCACGATCACGGATCTGCAGGGGAACGTCGTCGCGTGGGGCAGTGCCGGTAAGGCCGGCTTCAAGGGGTCGAAGAAGTCGACGCCGTTCGCAGCGACGGTCGCGGCGGAGCAGGCCGGCCGGGAGGCGGTGCAGCTCGGCATGAAGCGCGTGCACGTGCGCCTGCAGGGCCCCGGCAGCGGCCGCGAGTCCGCGATCCAGGCGCTGGCGGCCGCAGGGCTGCAGGTGCGCTCGATCCGCGACGTGACGCCGATCCCGCACAACGGCTGCCGTCCGCCGAAGAAGCGCCGGGTCTGATATCACAGGCGGCGGGCCGGGGCCCCGGGCCGAGGGCCGGGGCAGTGGGAGGTCCGGCCTGAAGAGATGAAGTACGGGTGGCCCGCCGTTAACCCCGGGCCCCGGCCCAGGGCCCACGGCCCCGGGCCCGCAGTACCTACGGCAAGACACACGGACGTAAACCGCCGACTCGTCCAGGCGGGACGAAGTCCGCAACACACCAGAACCGGGACGAGGACACAGAAGAAGAATGGCTCGCTATACGGGTCCGGTCTGCAAGCTCTGCCGCCGCGAGGGGCAGAAGCTGTTTCTGAAGGGAACCAAGTGCTACACGGAGAAGTGCCCGGTCGAGCGGCGGAACTATCCGCCGGGCCAGCACGGTGCAACGCAGGCGCGTCGTCGCAAGACGTCGGAGTACTCGCTGCAGCTTCGTGAGAAGCAGAAGGTCAAGCGCATCTACGGTGTGGGCGAGCGGTACTTCCGTACGCTCTACGCGCGGGCGGCGCGCCAGCCGGGCGTGACGGGTGAGAACCTGCTCATCGGCCTGGAGTCGCGGCTCGACAACATCGTGTACCGTCTCGGGTTTGCGCCGAGCCGGAAGGCTGCGCGTCAGCTGGTGCGTCACCGTCACGTGCAGGTGAACGGCTCGACGGTCGACATCCCGAGCTACGTGGTGAAGCCCGGCGACGAGGTGCGCATCACCGAGAAGTCGAAGGACATCCTGCCGGTTGCTGCGTCGCTCGAGTCGAAGACGCGCGAGTCGACGGTGCGCTGGCTGGCGGTCGATGACGCTTCGCGCGCGGGTCGCATGCTGGAGCGGCCGACGCGCGCCGACATCCCGCTGCCGGTGCAGGAGCAGCTCATCGTGGAGCTGTACTCGAAGTAAGGCAGGAAACCTGCGGGCCCCGGGCCCCGGGCCCCGGGCCCGGGCCCGTTTTCAGCGGGAGCTGGCGGGTCGTCAAGCAAGAGTCATGACTCAAACCGGCGAACGCCGGGGAGGTATAACGTGGATCTCGATCTCACCGGGCTGGTTCTTCCGCAGCGCATCGAGGTTGTGCAGCGCTCGGATGACGGGCGGCATGCGCAGTTCGTGGTCGCGCCGCTGGAGCGCGGTTTTGGTCAGACGCTGGGGAACACGATCCGCAGGATCCTGCTGTCGTCGCTGCGCGGCTCGGCGGTGTGGGGCTTCCGCATGGACGGCGTGATGCACGAGCACCAGACGGTGCAGGGCGTCGTCGAGGACGTGCACCAGATCATCCAGAACCTGAAGACGCTGGTGCTCGCGCTGGACGAGGATCGTGACGAGGCGACGCTGGAGCTGCGTGTCAGCAAGGCGGGCCCGGTCACGGCGCAGTCGATCGAGGCGTCGAACGCGGTTCAGATCCTGAACCCGGATCATCACCTGTTCACGCTGCAGGACGACCGCGAGGTCAACATGATCCTGTACGTGAACAAGGGGCGCGGCTTCGTGCCGGCCGAGTCGCACCCGCTGCCGAAGGGCAGCCCGGTCGACCTGGTGCGCATCGACTCGATCTACAACCCTGTTCTGCGCGCGAATTTCCAGGTCGACGAGACGCGTGTCGGCCAGCGCACGGACTTCGACCGGCTGACGCTGACGATCGAGACGAACGGCAGCATGTCGCCGGAGGAGGCGGTCGCGTACTCGGCAGAGCTCGCGCGCAAGCACCTCGAGTACATGCTGCGGTTCGTCGAGTCGCCGGATTCGGCGCCGCCGGTGCCGGGTGCGGTGAAGGTACCGGCCGCACTGAAGGAGCTGTTCCGCCGTCCGATCGACGAGCTCGCGGAGCTGTCGGTCCGCTCGGTGAACTCGCTCAAGAAGGAGAACATCATCACGCTCGGCGACCTCGTGCAGCGGACCGAGGAGCAGATGCTGAACATCGAGAACTTCGGCATCAAGTCGCTCGAGGAGATCCGCCAGTTCCTGAACGAGCACAACCTGCACTTCGGGATGCAGCTGGAGCGCGGCGAGGACGGCGAGATGTTCCTGGTCGAGAACGGCGCGAGTGAAGCGGAAGTACCGGCCGATGGCGAGGCCGGCCCGAAGGAGGACTGAGTGAATCACCGTAAGAAGGGCCGGAAGTTCAATCGTACGGCCGAGCATCGCGACGCGATGTTGCGCAACCTGGCGACGTCGCTGTTCCTGCACGGTCGTGTCGAGACGACGACGGCGAAGGCGAAGGAGCTCCGGCAGTACGCGGAGCCGCTGATCACGAAGGCGAAGCGGGGCGATCTGCACGCACGGCGGCTGGTCGCACGCAGGATCACCGACGAGGGTGCTCTCTCGAAGTTGTTCGGAGAGATCGGGCCACGCTATGTTGAGCGCCCCGGCGGATACACGCGGGTGCGCCATCTGGGCCATCGCCCCGGCGATGCGGCCGATGTCGCGATCATCGAACTCGTGGACTGAGGGAACAGCGCTCCATGGCGAACGAGAGGGAAGGCAGCGGGATTCCGAGCTGGCTGGTAGCCGGTGTGGCGATTCTCGCCGTGGTCGGCTTCTTCGTGTGGATCTCCTCGGCGGCACAGCCGGCCGAGATGGTCGCGATCACGGAGGGATCGGACACGACGGCGGAGGCGCCGGCCGGCATGACCGGTGAGGTCGTGACGCTGGATCAGATTGCGGCCGGCACCGGCTCACTGCAGGGACGCGACATCGTGCTGCAGGGTGTCGAGGTCGCGGCCGCGATGGGCACCGAGGCGTTCTGGGTGGACCTTCCCAATCAGCAGCCGTTCCTCATCAAGATGACGGGCGGTGCGGTGATGCCCGTTCAGGCGGGTGACGTCCTCGACGTCGCCGGCCAGATCCGGACGATGAGCGATTCGGTCGTCGCGGCGTGGAAGGCGTCGGGCGCAATTTCGGAGAACCAGGAGGCGGAGGCGCTCTTCGCGCAGAGCTTCCTCGAGGCACGGACGGTTCGCCCGGCGCAGCAGTAACAGTCGGCTGCACCGGCCGTCGGACCTGGCAGAGACAGGAGAGGGGCATCATGGCCCGCGTTTGCTACGTATGTGATAAGGGCAAGACGTTCGGCAAGAACGTCAGCCATGCGAATAACAAGACCCCGCGCACGTGGTTGCCGAACCTGCGTCGCGTGCGTATCGTCACGCCGTCGGGAGAGCGGATGCGCGTACGCGTCTGCACTCGCTGCCTGTCGGCGGGCAAGGTTACGAAGGCCGGCTGACGGCTGACGAAGCTCGTCTGCAGCAGGCCCGGCGCCCACGGTGCCGGGCCTTTCTGTTTCGTGAGGCCAGACTTCTGACGGAGGCGTGACGATGAACCTTGCCGCAATGGCGGCCGCGGTAGAGGGCGCCATGACGGTGCCGGAGTTCCTGTTCATTCTGGTCGCGGTCCTTGTGGTCGCGAAGGTGATGGGAGAGCTCGCGGAACGCATCGGGCAGCCGGCAGTGCTGGGCGAGCTCGTCGCAGGTGTGCTGCTGGGGGCCAGCGTGTTCGGCATCGTCGATTCCGGCAACCAGGTGCTGCACCTCTTTGCCGAGATCGGCGTGATCCTGCTCCTCTTCCAGATCGGGCTGGAGACCGACCTCAAGCGCCTGCTCTCCGTCGGCCCGGCGTCGCTGCTCGTCGCCATCGTGGGCGTGGCCGCGCCCTTCATCCTCGGCTACTACGTCGCGGCCGCACTCGGTCTCGATACGCTCCCCGCCGTCGTCGCGGGTGCATCGCTGACCGCGACGTCGGTGGGCATCACGGCACGCGTGCTCTCGGACCTCGGTCGGCTGCAGGATCCGGAGAGCCAGATCGTGCTCGGCGCTGCCGTCATCGATGACGTGATCGGGCTCATCATCCTGGCGATCGTCTCGCAGGTCATGGGCGGTGCGGAGCTGACGCTCGGCAGCATCGCGATGACGACCGCACTCGCGTTCGGCTTCCTGATCGCCGTGCTCGTGGTCGGTCACTTCATCGTGCCGCGACTCTTCGGGCTGCTCGCGCGCCTCGGCAAGGAGGAGACGCTCGGCACGATGGGCGTCGCGTTCGCCTTCCTGGTCGCGTTCCTGGCAGACGCTGCAGGCTCGGCGCTGATCGTCGGCGCGTTCGCCGCCGGCCTGGTGCTCGCTCCGACCGCCCACGCAATGACCGTCGAGCACAACGTGCTCCGGCTCAGCATGTTCTTCGTGCCGATCTTCTTCGTGTCCGTCGGTGCCGCGGTGGATGTGCGCACCTTCGCGGACCCACAGGTGCTGATGATCGGTGGAGCACTCATCGCGGTCGCGGTCTTCGGCAAGTTCATTGCGGGCTACGCGCCGTTCTGGCTGAAGGTCAAGAAGTCCGTGATCGGCGTCGGCATGATCCCGCGGGGTGAGGTCGGTCTGATCTTCGCCCAGATGGGTATCACGACGGGTGCGCTGAGCATCGGGCACTTCAGCGCGATCACCCTCATGGTGATGGTGACCACGTTCATTGCGCCGCCGCTGCTCAAGCTGCTCTTCCCGCCGAGGGAGGGGGTAGCGCCCCAGGAGGCGGGCGATCTCGCGCAGGTGACGACGGAGGCATGAGTCGCGGTGCACTCGCCGGGCTCCGGATCGCGGTGACGCGCACGTCGGACCAGGCGTCTGCACTGGTGGAGCAGCTCGAGCGGGAAGGCGCGGACGTCGCGGCCTTTCCGCTCATCCGTATCGAGCCGGTCCTGTCGGCCGCGGAGCTGGCCAACCGGCTGCGGCAGGGGTGTGACTGGGTCGTGTTCACGTCGGCGAACGCCGTGCGCATGTGTGCGCTCGCTCTCGAGGCGCAGCATGCGACGCCGCTCGACGTACTGTCGCAGGCGCGCATCGCCGTCGTCGGGCCCGCAACGGCCGCGGCCGTGCGCGCGCTCGGCCTCGAGGTCGCCGCGATGCCGGACCGGTTCGTGGGCGACGAGGTCGTCGCGGCAATGCAAGCCACGAGCGATCTCGCGCGTCGACAGGTGCTCTGGCCACGTGCCGAGGGTGCCCGCGACGTCATCGAGAACGCTCTCCGTGCGGCCGGCGCGGCCCTCGATGCACCCGTCGTCTACCGCAGCGTCCCCGATGGCGGGAACGCCCGACGCCTCGCGCGCAAGATCTTGCAGCACGACATCGACGTCGTGACGTTTACATCGCCCTCATGCGTGCGCAGCCTGGCGGACGTGCTGCCGGAGATGCGCGGCGTGAAAGTCGCAGCGATCGGACCGGTCACGGCCGAGGCTGCACGGGCGGCGGGCTACCCGGTGGACGTCGTGGCGGCGGAGCACACGGCGGACGGGATCGTACGAGCCGTCGTCCAGGTACTGGGGGCAGGATGACGGTGCGATCGCGCACCACACGCGAGCACTGACGCCGGCGCTCCAGGAGAGGGCCGTCCACTGCAGGCGTTCCGGCACGTCGGCCCGCAATCGACGGGACAGACCAAGTTCAGCAACTACGCAGAACCGCAGTTCCAACCCGGAAGAAGGCACTATGAGCAAAGCGGACGCGGCGCAGACGGACTCCTTCGCAACTCTGCTCACGAAGATCGAGGACGGGGTCGCCGTATGCGGCGTCGTCGGACTGGGCTACGTCGGACTTCCCCTCGGCGTCGAGATGGCGCGTCGCGGGTTTCGCGTCCTGGGCTACGACGTCTCGCAGCGCGTCGTCGACAGCCTGAACGACGGACGCTCGCACGTGGGCGACGTGAGCGATGCAATGCTCGCCGAGGCACGCGAGAAGGGCGGCTTCGAGGCAACGACGGACCCCGCACGCCTGGCCGAATGCGACGTCATCTCGATCTGCGTGCCGACGCCGCTCGGCAAGACACGCGACCCGGACGTCAGCTACATCGTCGCGGCGACCAAGTCGGTGGCCGACGTGCTGCGCGCCGGCCAGCTCATCATCCTCGAGTCGACGACGTACCCCGGCACGACGCGCGAGCTGCTCCTGCCCGCGTTCGAGCAGAAGGGGCTCGAGGTCGGCCGCGACTTCTTCCTCTGCTTCAGCCCAGAGCGTGTCGACCCCGGCAACGAGCGCTGGCAGATCCACAACACGCCCAAGGTCATCGGCGGGATCACACGCCGCTGCGTCGAGGCCGGCGTCGCAGTCTACAGCCGTGTCATGGAGCAGGTCGTGCCCGTCTCCTCGCCGGAAGCGGCCGAGCTCGCGAAGCTGCTCGAGAACACGTTCCGCGCGGTGAACATCGCCCTCGTCAACGAGATGGCGCAGGCGAGCGACCGCCTCGGCGTTGACGTGTTCGAGGTCATCGAGGCAGCCGCGACCAAGCCGTTCGGCTTCATGAAGTTCACGCCTGGACCCGGCATCGGCGGACACTGCATCCCGCTCGATCCGCACTACCTCGCCTGGAAGATGAAGACGCTCAATTACCGCACGCGTCTCATCGACCTGGCCGGCGAGATCAACAGCGAGATGCCGCGCTTCGTCGTCGAGAAGGTGCGCGACGCGCTCAACGACCGCGGCCGCGCGCTCAAGGGGAGCCGCGTCCTGCTCATCGGCGTTGCCTACAAGAAGGACATCGACGACGTCCGCGAGAGCCCCGCACTCGACATCATCAAGCTGCTCGAGGAAAAGGGCGCGACCGTACTCTACCACGACCCGTACGTGCCCGAGATCCGCGAGGACGGCCACACCTGGACGTCGGTCCCGTTCACGGCCGAGACACTCGCCGGCGCGGACTGCGTCGTGATCACCACCGACCACTCCAACATCCGCTACGAGGAGCTGGTCGACCTGCCCATTCCGGTGCTCGACACGCGCAATGCGATGAAGGGGATGGACGCGCTGAACGTCATTGGGTTGTCGGGCGGCGGAGCGCGGGCGGTTGCGGAGCCGCAGACGGTACCGGCCTGACGTTCCTGAGCTGCGGGTGACGGGGGATGGGTGCAGCAGCGCTCGCGTGGGCGAGCGCTGGGTGGAGGGTGGCGGACACTTCGGGTTGAGCGGCGGGTGAGGAGGGTGCGGGGCGGAGGGTGATGGATGCGCCCGGCGCCCGCTGGCGGCCCGACAGCTCCTCACGGGTCACGGCGGCCCCTCTCGGCCCCAGCGGCCCGCCCTTCCACGACCCCGGGCGCGGGCCCGGCTCCAGGCCCCGGCCATCCCCACGGGCATCCAGGTTGCGGCAGCGATACCAAACTGTATGTTTTCCCGGCTGACTGCCGGGTGTAGTCGGGTGTCGGACAAGGGGTTAGCTGTCGGGCCGAGTCAGGAGCGCCCTGTAACTGACGGGGCCAAAGTGTGTCCGCTCGCAGGAGGGTCGGTGTGGAGGCAGGCAAGGCTCTCGCGTGGAGACAGCTCACGGAACCGCGCTGGTACGCCTGTTACACGCGCGGCCGGGCGGAGAAGAAGGTGGGCGAGCTGCTGCCGCGGCTGGGGATCGAGACATTCCTGCCGCTCGTCCCCAGGGAGCGGATCTGGGCCGACCGTGTGAAGCAGGTCGACTGGCCGCTCTTCCCGAGCTACGTGTTCGCGCGCTTCCCGCTGGAGTCCGTCAGCACGGTGCTGCGCACACCGGGTGTCTCGACGATCGTGCGGCTGGGGGGCGAGTATGTCCCGATCGAGGACGCGGAAATCGACAACATTCGCCGGTTCGCGGAAGCGCTGGCGCGGCGCGGCTGGGACGCAGTGCAGCCGGTCACCTATATCGGCGTCGGGGATCGCGTGCGTGTCATCGACGGCCCGTTCAAGGACGTGGAGGGGATCGTGGTGCGGCGACGGAAGCGTGACCGGCTCGTGGTCGGGCTGGGCGCCATCCGCCAGGGTTTCGAAGTGGACATTCCTGCCAGACAGTTGAAGGTTCTTCCTTGACCTTCCCGCGTTCGACGGGACACGACACATGAACCGACTGATCCGCCGGCTGCGCTCCGTCTGCGCGACCGGCCGTGAGGATCGCAATCGAGATGGGGCAGGCGGCGCCGGACCCGCGAGCGTACGCGTGTCTGCGGCCGCCTGGTCACGCCCGCTGCTCGTCGGCTGCCTGCTGGGCGCGGTCGCCGCGCTCGTGCCGGCGGCGGGCTCCGCGCAGGTCTCGCGCGATACCGCCGCGATCCGCCGTGCGGTCGAGCAGCGCTTCGGTCGTGGCGTGTCGATGGAGGAGGTGCTGAAGCGGCTGCGCGCGTCCGGTGTAACGCGCGAGCAGATGCGTGCGCAGCTCCGGTCGATGGGCCTGGACCCCGCACTCGCCGATACCTACTTCGACGCGATGGCGAGCGGCAGCGCGTTCGGCGCGGCGGACATGGACTTCGTGTACGCGCTCCAGCAGATGGGGCTGCTGCAGGAGGGGCTCCCGCAGGACTCGATCGTGATGCTCCCCTCCGACACGACGATGCCGGAGCTGGAGGAGCCCGCGGACACGGCGAGCGAAGCGCTGCCGCTGTTCGGCCAGGCGTTCTTCCGCGAGGGGAGCCTCGGCGTCGACCCGATGGTGATGGGACCGGTCGATCGCGACTACGTGGTCGGTCCGGGCGACGTCCTGACGCTGATTCTGACTGGTGCGGTCGAGCTCGCGTACGGCCTCACGGTCGGGCGTGACGGCACGATCGTCATCCCGGAGGTCGGGCAGGTGTTCGTCTCGGGGATGACCCTCGACCAGGTGGAGTCGCGCCTGCTGCCGGCATTACAGCGCGTCTACAGCGACGTCGGACGCGGCCCCGAGTCGCTGACGCAGGCGAGTGTCTCGCTCGGCCGGGTGCGTGCGGTGCAGGTGTACGTGAGCGGCGACGTCGCTCGGCCCGGCTCCTACACGATCAGCGCGCTCGCCACCGTGATGGATGTGCTGCAGCAGGCGGGCGGCCCGACGCGCTCCGGCTCCTTCCGAAACGTGCAGATACGTCGCCGGGGCGCGCCGGCCGAGTCGATCGACCTGTACGACTACCTCGTCCGCGGCGATGCCAGCAGGGATACGCGGGTCCGCCAGGGCGACGTCATCTTCGTTCCGCCGGCGGGGCCGCAGGTGGCCATTCAGGGCGCCGTGCGCCGGCCCGCAGTCTACGAGATGCTGCCGGGCGAGGACCTGGTGACGGCGCTGGAGTATGCGGGCGGAATTCTGCCGGAGGCCGCGGCGCGCCAGGTCCGGATCGAGCGCATCCTGCACCCGGCGCAGCGCCAGCCCGGGGTCGACCGCGTCGTGCTGACGGCCGACCTGGTCGCGATTGCGCAGGGCGCGCAGCCGGCGCCGTCGCTCAGTGGCGGCGACGAGATCGTGGTACCCGGCATCTCCGAGGAGCGCCGCCGCTTCGTGGGGCTGCACGGCGCGGTGAACCGCCCCGGTCGCTACGCCTGGGAGCCGGGCCTCGACCTGGCCCGGCTGCTGGAAACGGCGCAGGGCACCGGCGAGCGCGCCTTCCTCGAGCGGGTGCACGTGTACCGGCTCGTCGCCGGCGAGCCGAACCGCCTGCTCTACAGCGTGGACCTGCGGGAGCCGGACGCTCTCTCCTTCCGTCTGGCCGAGCGTGACTCCGTCGTCGTATATGCGCGCGACTCGCTGGCCGTAGCGCAGTGGGTGCGCGTCAGCGGCAGGGTGAAGCGTCCGGGCACGTACCCGTACGCGCGAGGCATGACGCCGGTGGACCTGATCGTTGCGGCAGGCGGCTACGCCGACGGCGCGTACCGTGACTCGCTCGATCTCGTGCGGCAGTCGGGCTCGCCGGGGGACACGACCGTGCACGTCTGGCGGGTGCCGGTCAGCGGCGCTCCGGGCGGCACGAACGGCGAGCCGATCGGTGCGGTTGCGAGCGCGGATGCACTCGCGCTCGAGCCGAACGACGAGGTGCACGTGCTGAGCGATCCGTCGCACCTGCTGCCGCGCAGTGTCATCGTGACCGGGGAGGTCGGGATGCCGGGGCCGTATCCGCTTGTCGGCAAAGTCGAGCGTCTCAGCGATGTCCTCGCACGGGCCGGCGGCACGCGCGAGTCCGCGTACGTGCCCGGGATCCGCGTGTACCGGAACGGTGAGCTGATCTCGACGGACGTACGGGAGGCGCTGGCCGACCGCGACTCGCCCGCGAACCTGCCGCTGGTGGATGGGGACAGCATCCACGTCCCGCGCTTCGACCCGACGATCCGGATCACCGGCGCGGTGATGTTCGAGGGATGGGTCGCTTACGAGCCCGGCAGGAATCTGGATTATTACATTCAGCAGGCCGGCGGATACGCGGCGAACGCAGACGAGTCGCGTGTCTCGATCACGGGACCGGACGGGCGCAGGCAGGTCGTGGCACGAGGGCTGCTACGCGGGACTCCCGTGCCACCGCCCGGAAGCGAGATCTTTGTTCCCGAGCTGGTGGCGGGGCAGCGGACCGGGATGAGCTGGGGAGACGTGCTGACGAGAACCGTCGCCGTCGCGAGCACGATCGCTACCCTCATCTTTGCCGTACAGCAGTTGAGGTAGATCGTGACGCAAGGCGCTTTCGAGGAAGTTCGCGAGCCGGTCGCCGCGCGCCAGCCGCGGCCGGTGCACCTCAAGCCGTACGACATCCGCCAGGACCAGGAGCGCGCAACCCGACGGCACCTGGCGGCACGCACGCGACGGCTGCTTCGTGTTACGACCCTTCTGGCGCTCGACAGCGCGGTCGCGCTGGCGACTCTCTTCCTTGTCATCGATGGACTGAGCGGCACTGTCGTCGCGGCGCTTCTGCCGGTCGCGATGCTGAGCCTGCTCGCGATGAACGCGTACGGCGCAGGTGTGAGTCGCGCCGACGGCTACGCACGACTGCTCGCGATCCTGATGACCGCGCTCGTCGTGCTCGTGCAGGCCCGACTGCTCGACGTGCTGCAGCCGATCGGCACGACGCGACTGCTGCTGTGGCTGGCCGTGTTCTATGCGGGGCTGGAGATCGAGCGCGCGATCGTTGGCTACGTGATCACCGTCCTGCGGCGCCACAACCACCTGCTGCGTCCGGCCCTGGTCATCGGCACGCGCGACGATGCCGAGACGGTGCGCGAGCAGCTCGCCGAGATCCCGTTCAACGACCTGCAGGTGGTCGGCTACGTTCTGCCGCTCGGCACGGAAGAGCCGGGCGCACTCGGGAAGCTCGACGCGCTCGAGCAGGTGATCGACACGCACGACGTGCGGGTCGTAGTGATGGCGGACAGTGTCCCCGCGCCGCTTCTCGGCCGATTGACGACGCGCGTGTTCCAGGCCGGCGCGTCCGTGCTCGCGCTGCCGTCCCTCGCCGCCCGTGAGGCCGCGGTGCGCGCCGGTGTCTCGCCGCTCACGCCGACGCCGCTCGAGTATGCGCCCGCGGAGCTGCCGCTGCCGCAGCTGGGCGTGAAGCGCGCGATGGACCTGGTGCTGACCGTGCTCGCGCTGCTCGCACTGTCACCGCTGCTCGTGCTGATCGCGATCGCGATCAAGCTCGACTCGCCCGGCCCGGTGCTCTTCCGGCAAACGCGCGTCGGTGTGGGTGGCCGCACGTTCCAGATCTACAAGTTCCGGACGATGGTCGTGGACGCGGAGGCGCGGCAGCCGGCGCTCGCGCACCTGAACCAGTACGGCGATGCGCGGCTGTTCAAGATCGTCGACGACCCGCGCATCACCCGGGTCGGCCGCTGGCTGCGCCGCTCCAGCCTCGACGAGCTGCCGCAGCTCTTCAACGTGCTGATGGGCGACATGAGCCTGGTCGGGCCGCGCCCGCCGCTGCCGGCGGAGGTCGCAGGGTACTCGCCCGACCACTACGTGCGGCTCAGCGTGATGCCCGGCGTCACGGGCCCGTGGCAGGCGAACGGGCGCAACAACGTGCGCAGCTTCGACGAGGTCGTGCGCATGGAACACGAGTACATCCGCAACTGGTCCCTCGCGCTCGACCTGCGCATCCTCTGGCGCACGGTCGGTGCGGTGGTGCGGGGTGACGGCGCACACTGACGCCCTGAGCGACAGCTACGCCGGCGAACCGGCATACGTGCCACAGCGCACGCTGCTGCTCGGCGCAGCACTGCTGGTCGCACTCATGGCAGCCGCCGGGAAGGGCCCCCTCGCCGCCGCGATCCTGCCCTTCGTCTTCGCGATCGGATTCGCGCTGCTCGGCCAGGCCGCACCCTGGCTCTGGCTGCTGGTCGCGTTCTCCGGGATCGGGCTGTCGTGGGCGCAGGGATCCGTCCAGCTCGCCGGCTGGTCGATCAACATCGCGGGACTGCAGTGGGGCTTCACCTTCGTGATGGGCGTCCTGCTGCTCGCGCTGCTGCCCGGGACGGGACGGAAGTGGCCAACGACGTTCCGGTGGTACGCACTCTTCGTCGGCGTTGCCGCACTGTGGGTGCTTACGGCACCCAGCCTGTTCAGCGCGGTCAAGCACACGATCCAGTACGCGACGCCGCTCGTCGTCGGGCTCGTCACCCTGCGCATTGCCTACCGGCCCGGACAGATCCAGTACCTGCGCGGCGCGCTCTGGATCGCATTCGGGCTCGCGGCCGTGGTCGGGGTCGCGTCGATCCGGTGGCTGACGTTCAGTGGTGATACGGCGGGACTCTCGGGCGCGATCGGCAACCGGCCGTTCGCGATCTTCCTCGTCCCGATCTACGCGCTCGCGCTCGCAGGCTGGCGCACGCGCGGTCCTGCGTACGCGCTGATCGCGGCGGGCGCATTCGCGTTCATCGTGCTGACCCTCTCGCGCACGGTGAGCGCGACGGCGATCATCCTCGCCGCACTTGCGCTCATGTGGAACGCGAGCTGGGCGCAGCGGATCCAGGGGATGATCGTGGCGGCGCTGCTCGCAGCGCTCGTGTTCAGCTTCGAGCCGCTGCGCGAGCGCTTCATCACCGGCGAACGTTTCCGCCAGTCGCGCAGTGAGACGGCCCTCGTCACGGGCGAAGGACGCAGTGCGCAGCTGAACGTGAGCGGCGTCTCGCTGAGCGGACGCGGCCTGCTCTGGCTGCAGACGTGGCGCCACGCGATGCAGGCGCCGCTGACAGGCCACGGTACCGGATCCGCGGAAGTCTATCTCGGCACGGAGCTGCAGACCGTCACTGCGCAGCCGCACAACGACTACCTGCGCGTGTTCCATGACAGCGGGATCATCGGCCTCGTCACGCTGCTGGTCGCCGCGATCGCCGGTGTCTTCTCATTGCGCAGGCTGCAGCATCGCAGCAGGAGCGTGCTGGCGCGCGAGCTGACACTCGCCGCGTTCCTCACGTGGATCGGCTACCTGCTGATTGCTGTCACGGACAACATCCTGGTCTACGTCTCGTTCTTCACACAGAACATGTTCCTCCTGATCGCGATCGCGCACGCGGCGGTCGACCGGGAGGGTGAGCTCGAGGCCGAAACGGCGGGACCAGGTTCGATCGTTCTCCACGGGGCGCACTGATGCGCGGCGGCGCGAGGTGCGATGGATGGGAGGGGTCAACGGAATGAGCGGTCCGACGCTCCGTCAGCGCGTGCTCCGCGGCGGTGCGTACCTCGCCGCCCGTCAGGGCGTCGGGACACTGATCAACATCGCGGGCGTCCTGCTGCTGACGCGCGTGATCGGGCCGGCGCAGTTCGGGCTGTACGCGGCTGCTGTCGGCGTCTTCGCCGCAACACAGCTCGTGGCGCAGCTCGGCATGAACGTCTACCTGGTGCGTCATCCGGAGGAGCCTGCGCCGGAGATGTACCACCAGGCGGCCGTGGTGCTGGCCGGATCCGCCGCGCTGTTCGCGGCCGGCGGTGTCGTCCTCGCGCCGGTGATCGAGCAGATCACGCGGCTCGAGGGCGTGCGCCCGCTCATCGTCGCTGCGTTCGCCGCGATGCCCGTCGCGAACCTGACGCTCGTGCCGATGGCGCACGTCGAGCGCGCGCTCGAGTACCGGTCCGTCACCTGGATCGAGCTGACCGCGCAGCTCGCGTTCTTCGTGGTGGCCGTGCCGCTCGCGTTTGCAGGCTGGGGGGCGTGGGCGCCACTGCTGGGGTGGTGGTCGCAGCACCTGGTCAACTTCGGGCTCTATCACCGCCTCGTCGGCTACCGGCCCCGCTGGCACTTCGACGCCGCCGTTGCGGGACGCATGCTGCGCTACGGGATTGCGTACGCGGCATCGCTGTGGCTGTGGCACCTGCGTCGCCTCGTGAACCCGTTCGTCGTGGGACGCTTCCTGGGTGCGGAGGCCGTGGCGTTCGTCGCTGTCGCGACGCAGATCACGACGCATCTCAGCTTCGTTGCGAACGCCACGTGGCGCCTCGCGACGTCGGCGCTTGCGCGGATCCAGCACGACACGCGACGCATGGCGAGCGCAATCGGCGAGGGAATGCCGCTGCAGATCGTGGCAGTTGCGCCCTTCCTCGTTGCGTTCGGCTTCGTCGCGCCGTGGATCGTGCCCGCGATGCTGGGCGAGGAGTGGACGATGATCGCCGTCGTGTATCCGTTCGTCGCCGCGGCATGGGTGACGATCGCGGCGTTCAACCTGCACTGCTCGGCGCTCTACGTTCTCGGGCGCAACGGCCGCATATCGGCGTATCACGCTGCGCACAGCGCGCTGCTGCTCGTCGCGGCGTTCGTGCTGGTGCCGCGCTACGGGCTGATCGGCTACGGCTATGCGGAGCTGGCGAGCATGGGCAGCTTCGCTGCGCTCCACCTGATCACCACGCGACTCGTGGGTCCGATCGCGTATGAGCGGATGGCGCCGCTGCTGGTGGCGTCGATGCTGCTCCTCTTCCACACGCAGCTCGGCTGGCTCAGCATCGCGGGCGCGGTGCTCGCGATCCTGCTGGCGCGGCCATGGCGGGCGGTGCAGGGACTGCTCGCAGGGCTGCGCGGCTCGTACGCGTACGAATGAGTCACGGGAATGGCGCGGGCGGCCTGCGTGTCAGCGTACTGATCACGAACCACAACTACGGCCGCTTCCTCGACGACTGTCTCGCAAGCCTCGCCGCGCAGACCCGCGCGCCGGACCAGATCGTCGTCGTCGACGACGGCTCCACGGATGACTCGCGAGAGCGCCTCGCCCGCCTGGAGCCGGACCCGAGGCTGAAGGTGATTCTGCAGGAACAGCGCGGCCAGGTCGGTGCGCTCGACACTGCGATCGCCGCCGCGGATGGCGACGTGCTCTGCCTGCTCGACGCAGATGACGCATTCGCACCCGACAAGATCGAGCGAGTCGTGGAGCTGTTCAGCCGGCACCCGCACATAGAGTGGCTGCGTCATCCACTCGCGCTCGTCGACACGGAGCTGAGGCTGCTGGGCCCGCGGGTCCCGCCGATCGTGCGCAGCGGCGTGGTCGTGCCGCGGCCCGAGCTGATCGCCGAGCGCGTGATCACGGCCGCGACGTCCGGTCTCGTCATCCGACGCTCTCTCGCCGAGCGCATCGCCCCGCTGTCGCCGACGCACGAGGGCGCGGCCGCGTTCCGGCTGACACGCGATGCGGATGCCCTGGTGCTGGGACGGATCGCACGCCTGTGCGCGCCCGGCTACACGGCCAACATGCCGCTCGCGCTGTATCGCAGACACGAGGACCAGATGTATCCGGACTCGCGGCACGTCACGGTGCTGCTGGAGCGTCAGATCGAGGTTGCAAAGGCGGTCGCGGCGGATCTCGGTACGCCCTACGGGAACGGGCTGCTGCCGTCACCGTGTCACAAGCATGCGATGATCCTGGCGACGCTGAACGGCGCCGGCCGCTTCGCGCTGACGCGCACGCGTGAGTGGCTGGGCGGCGCACGCTCCATCGTCCGGTCGCTGACCGGCAGGCCCGTTGCCGCTGCGCGCCAGATGGCGGCGCTCACGTTCGCGTACGTCGCACCGGGTGCGTGGCTGCGACGATTCCACCGCGGTCAGGCGTGGACGTCGTGAATCGGCCCCTGCGGCTGGCACTGCTCACGAATTACATCGCGCCCTACCGACTCCCGCTGCTCGAAGCGCTCCGCGAGCGTGTCGGCGCGCTGCGCGTGCTGGTGTCGACGTCGGCGGAGCGTGGTCGCGCGGCGGCACCGTCGTTCAACGGGCTCGATGTCGTGGTGCAGCGCGGCGTGTCCGTGCGACGGACGTGGCGCACGAGCCGCTTCGCCGAGCCGCTCGATCTGCACGTTCCGCTCGACACGATACCGCGGCTGCGCCAGTTCCGTCCGGATGTGATCGTCTCGGGGGAGATGGGCGCGCGCACGGTCCAGGCGATGCTGTTCGGCCGCGCGAGCCGTGTGCCCGTCTACATCTGGGCGACACTCGTCGAGCACCTGGAGCTGGAGCGGGACGCGGCGCGGCAGTCGCTGCGTCGCTGGCTGCTCGCGCGGGCGTCCGGCGTGATCGTGAACGGTGGAAGCGGCGCGTCCTACATCCGGCGCTTCGATGTGCCGGACACACGCATCGCGGTCATCCCGCAGACGACCGCGCTCGAGCCGTTTCAGCGGATCCCGCTTGCGCGGAGTGCGGCGGTCGCGCGCCGGATCCTGGTCGTCGGCAGGCTCTCGACGGGGAAGGGGCTCGATCTCCTGCTGAGCGCGCTCGCGGTCGTAGCCCGCAGGCAGCCGCAACGGACGATCGACATGTGCGTCATCGGCGATGGCCCCGAGCGCACGCGCCTGCAGTCGATGCCGCTGCCGCCGAACGTGCGGGTCGTGTGGCCGGGTCACGTCGACTACGACGCGCTGCCCGGATACTACGCACGTGCCGGGCTGCTCGCGTTTCCCACGCTCGGCGACGAGTGGGGCATGGTCGTGAATGAAGCGCTCGCCGCGGGGCTTCCGGTGCTCGGCAGCCGCTACAGCCAGGCCGTGGTCGAGCTCGTGCGCGACGGCGCGAACGGGTGGCTGGTCTCGCCCGACAGCGTGCAGGACGTCGCGTCGGCGCTCGAGCGCGCGCTGGACACGCCGGACGACGTGCTCGAGGGGATGCGTGCGGCCGCGCGCGCGAGCGTGGAGGAACTCACGCCGGCACGGATCGCCGATCGCTTCGTGCAGGCGCTGCATGCGCGCAGCTGACCCGATCCTCCTCGTTCACTGCCGCTACACGCGACCCGGGGGCGAGGACAGTGCATACCGGGCCGAGGCGGCGCTGCTCGAGGCGAACGGCCACGAGGTGGTCCGGCTCGAGGTGACCAACGACGAGCTGGTCGCGATGCCGCGCCTGCAGGCGGCCGCGCGGACCGTCTGGAACGGCGGGGCAGCGCGGATGGTGGAGGAGCGGGTGCGCGAGACCGGCGCGCGCCTCGTGCATGTCCACAACACGTTCCCGCTGCTCTCGCCTGCGGTCTACAGCGGTGCGCGTCGCGCGGGCGCCCGCGTCGTGCAGACGCTGCACAACTACCGCCTCGCGTGTCCCTCCGCGCTCATGCTGCGCAACGGCATGCCGTGCGAGGACTGCGTGGGCCGGAGCGTGGCCTGGCCGGCCGTCGTGCACGGCTGCTACCGGGGCAGCAGGGCGGCGAGCGCGGTCGTTGCGACGATGCTGCGCGTGCATCGCAGCCGGCGGACGTGGGATCGCGATGTCGACGCCTTCATCGCCGTGTCCGCCTTTCTGCGCGACCGCGTGGTTGCTGGCGGCATCCCCCGCGAGCGCGTGCACATCAAGGGGCCGCACCTGGCCGTCGACCCGGGCGCAGGGACGCACGACGCCGACTACGTTCTCTACGCGGGGCGGCTGTCGGAGGAGAAGGGCGTGCGCGTGCTCCTCGAGGCGTGGCGTCACGTTCCGGACGACATGCGCCTGCGCATTCTCGGCGACGGCCCGTTGCGCGAGGATGTCGAGCGGGCTGCAAAGGATGATGCGCGCATCCGCTTCGACGGAAACGTCGCGTCCGGAGACGTGATCGCAGCGATGAAGGAGGCGCGTCTGCTCGTTGCGCCGTCGATCTCGTACGAGGGCGCGCCACTGGTGTTCGCGGAGGCCGCAGCGGTCGGCCTGCCCGTCGTTTCATCGGGCATCGGGGCGATCCCCGAATCGGTCGAGCACGACGTGACGGGTTACCTTGTGCCGCCCCGCGATCCCGGGGCGCTCGCGGCTGCGCTGACCCGCATCATGCGCGACGGCGCGCAGCGTGCAGCGATGGGCCGTGCCGCGAGACGGCACTTCGAGCGCACCATGTCACCGGCTGTCGCCTACGACCGGCTGATGGCGATTTACGAGCAGGTCTGGAGGGCCAGAATCACATGAAGCGAAGCATGCGCGTACTACCCCTGCTGGCACTGCTGGCACTGCTGGCGCTTGCCGCCTGCGACGATCCGTTCGGCCCGGGTCGCACACTCCGCGACTACGTCGCGCTGGATACCGGCGTCGAGCACGCGTGCGCGGTCACGGCGGAGGGAGAGGCCTTCTGCTGGGGCGCAGGCGAGCGTGGCCAGCTCGGCTACGGCTGGCCGGCGGAGGACCGCGACATGCCCACGCTGGTCGACACGCCCGAGCTCTTCGAGCAGATCACGACGGGCGACGGTCACACCTGCGCGCTCACGCCCGAGGGGCGCGCATGGTGCTGGGGGTGGAACGTCTACATGCAGCGCGGGACCGACGAGGCGTGGGACGTGAATCCGACCGAGGTCCAGACCGAGCTGCACTTCACCTCGATCGACGCCGGCTGGCAGCACACCTGTGCGATCGCGGAGGACAGCACCGTGCACTGCTGGGGCGCCGGCACCCACGGCCAGCTCGGCAACGGGACGACGGTCCGGTCGGCGGGCGTCACGCCGGTCGTCGGCGGCCTGCAGGCGACGCAGGTCTCGGCGGGCGCGCGGCACACCTGTGCCGTGCGCACGGACGGCGTGCTCGTGTGCTGGGGCGACAACTCGAACGGCCAGCTCGGCATCGGCTCGGACGCGGTCTTCGTGAGCGAGCCGACCCCGGTCAACTCGTCGCTGCGCTTCACCCAGGTGTCGGCGGGGGCGACGCACACGTGCGCGGTCGCGCAGGACGGCTTCCCGTACTGCTGGGGGAGCAACGCGTTCGGCGAGGCCGGCGACGGACTCGTGTACCTTGGGACCGACATCGGCTACCGCAGCCCCAACCGCGTGAACATCGGCATCGGGGTGCACTACATCCGTGCGGGGCTGCACACGACGTGCGCGCGGGCGACGGACAACATCGGGTACTGCTGGGGCCGCGGCGCCGAGCTGCAGCTCGGCAACGGCGACCCGCGGCCGACCGGATGGCCACAGGGGATCTACGTCCAGCCCGGAAAGCAGAACACCAGCGACCGCTTCCGGTTCGTCGACATCCGCCCGTCGATGGGAACCTTTACCTGCGGGCTCGTCGAGAACAACGTGTTCTGCTGGGGAACGGGACAACGCGGCGAGCTGGGCGCCGGCAGCAACACGATGTCCTCGATGCCGCAGCGGATCCGCGGCTGATCCGGATGAAGCTCCTCTTCCTGAATCACAACGTGCGCGGTCGTGGCACCTACGTGCGCGCCTATCACCTCGCCCGCGAGCTCGTGCGGCGCGGCCACGAGGTGACGCTCGTCACGACGAGCGAGCGCGACCGCATGCGCATCCGGGAGGAGGACAGCGAGGGTGTACGGGTCGTCGAGATGCCCGACCTCTGGTGGGGGCCGGCGCGCACGGGGTGGGACCCATACAACACGCTCCGCCGTATCAGGCACCTGCGCTCGTCCACGTTCGACCTGGTTCACGCGTTTGATTCGAGGCCGGCCGTCGTGCTGCCCGCCCTGCGCGTGGCGGCCGACACGGGCGCGCCGCTCGTCATGGACTGGGCGGACTGGTGGGGGCGCGGCGGGCGGATCCAGGAGCGTTCCGGCTGGCTCGTGCGCACGCTCTTCGGCCCGGTCGAGACGTGGTTCGAGGAGTCGTTCCGGAACCGGGCCACCGCGGCGACGGTGATCTGTACCGCGCTCGAGGAGCGGCTGCGCGCAATGGGGTTTCCCGGCGAGCGGATCCTGCGGCTGCCGAACGGCTGCGCACGTCCGGCAGGCGTGCCGTCGCGCTCGGCGGCGCGTGCGTCGCTCCGGATCGCGGCCACGACACCGCTGCTGCTGCACGTCGGCCGGATCATGCGGTCGGACCTGGCGCTGCTGAAGGACGCATTCGCGCAGGCGCTGCACCAGATACCCGCGCTGCGACTGGTCTTCGTCGGAGAGACGGGACTGCGGCCGGGCGAGGTGATCGGGCCGGGGATGAGCGCGACGGGCTTCGTCAGTGCGCAGGAGCTCGCGCAATGGCTCGCGGCCGCGGATGCGGGTGTGCTGCCGATGCTCGACACGATCGGGCACCGGGGGCGCTGGCCCGGCAAGCTGAGCGACTACATGAGTGCGGGCGTACCCGCGATCGTGACGCGCGTGGGCGACGTCGCGGAGCTGGTCGAGCGGAACCGGCTCGGCTGGGTCGCCGCGCCTGATGCGACGTCGCTCGCGAGCGCGATCGTCGAGGCCGTCGAGGCCACGGACCGCGAGGAGCGCGGCGCGGCGGGTCGCGCGCTCGCAGACGGCGAGCTGTCCTGGCGGTGCGTCGCCGGACGACTGGACACCTTCTACACCAGCGCGATGAACGACTGGAAGGCCGCGGCATGAACGGCGAGGAGCGCAGCTACTCGGCGTATGGCGTGCTCAACGTGCTGCTCGCGCACGCACGCTGGTTCGTCGTCATCCCGCTGATCACGGGCGCGCTCGCGGGCGTGCTCACACTCGTGTTCGGCCGCGACTGGGTGGCGGAGTCGTCCTTCGCGCCGCAGTCGTCGGGCGGGGCGAGCAGCCGGATCGCGTCGCTCGCGTCCCAGCTCGGCGTCGCGATCCCGGGGCTGGAGAGCGAGGACGCATCGATCGACTTCTACCTGCGGCTCGCGCGCTCGCGCGTCCTGCTCGAGCGGCTCGCACTGAACGAGTATGCGTTCCCGCTGGAGCTGGAAGGCAGCGACAGCGCGCGCGGCAACCTGATCGCACTGTACGAGGTCAAAGGACGGGATGAGGCCGCCCGGCTCCGCTCGGTGGTCGAGCGGCTGCGCAAGGACATCGCGGTCGAGGGCGACCTGAACGCACGCGTCGTGACGGTCAGGACGACAGCCCCGTGGGCCGGCCTGGCCGTGCAGATCAACCGGGAGCTGCTGGACGGCATCGACGAGTTCAACCGGGAGCGGCGCAACAGCGAGGCGGCCGCCGAGCGCGAGTTCCTGGAGAACCGGCTTGCGACGGCGCGCGCGGAGCTGAACGCCGCCGCCGAGGCGCTGAGCACGTTCCTCGTCTCGAACCGCCGCTATGAGGACTGGCCGGCACTCCGCTTCGAGTACGAGCGCCTGTCGAGCGAGGTCGACCAGAGCGAGCAGCTCGTCGCCTCGCTCGTGCAGGCATACGAGCAGGCGCGGCTCGAGGAAGTCCGCAACACGCCCGTGATCTCGGTGCTCGATCCGCCGGAGGGCTCCGCGCGCAGGGTCGGCAGTCTCATCGGCAACGTCTTCTGGGGCGTCCTTGCCGGTGCAATGCTCGTTCTGCTGCTCGCCTTCGCGCGCGAGTATGCGACCCGCGAGCGCGCATCGAACCCGGCGGACTACGAGGAATTTGCTGCGCGACGTCGCGCACTGCTGCGCGTATCGGGCCGAGGGGAGGCTGGCAAGCGCGCATGACGGGCGAAACAGAGCAGACGGTCACGACCGGCTTCATCGACTTCCACAACCACGTGCTTGCGGGAGTGGACGACGGCGCGCGTGACCAGGAAGAGAGCAGGGCGGCCGTGCGCACGTTCGTCGACGCCGGCGCAACCGCGCTCGTCGCAACGCCGCACTTCGACGGCTCGCTGACGGAGCATACGCACCGGCTGCGCGAGCGAATGACCGGCATCGACCAGGCGTGGGAGGCGCTGCGCACGTGGACCGCCAGTGAGCTGCCGGAGCTGCGGCTCGGCCGCGGCGTGGAGCTGAAGCTGGACGTGCCGGAGCCCGACTGCAGCGACGAGCGCCTCCGCCTCGATGGCGGCAGGTTCATCCTCGTCGAGTTTCCGGGTATGCAGGTGCCCGTGCGCTCCGAGCTGCCGCTCCAGGCGATCGTGCAGCAGGGCTTCACCCCCGTCCTCGCGCACCCGGAGCGCTACGGCGGGTTCGACGAGGAGCTGCGGCGCGCGCACCGGTGGAAGAACGCGGGTGCGCTGCTGCAGATCAATGCGGGCTCACTGACCGGCCGGTACGGCCAGCGCGCGCGGACGAACGCGGAGCTGCTGCTTGCCGCAGGACTGGCCGACTACCTGTGCAGCGATTTCCACTCGCGTGGCGAGCTGGCCACGCGCCAGCTGCTGGAGGACGCGAGCCGCAACACCGACACGTTCGCGTTCCTGATGCGCATCAATCCGCGGCGCCTGCTCGAAGGGCAGATGCCGCTCGAGGTGCCCGCCGTGTCACAGCAGAATCCGTGGTGGAAGCGATTCGCGCGCGCGATGGGGCTGAGAGCAAGCTGATGAACGACAACCGAATCCCGGGATCGATGGCGCGTGCCGGCGTGTTGCTCGTGGCCGCGCTGCTGGCGGGCTGCGGACCGGAGTCGACGTCGCTGGTGCGCGGCGACCAGCTCTGGGCGGACTCCGCGTACGACCGCGCGATCGCCGAGTACAGACTCGCGCTGCGCGAGACGGACAACGACGAGCGCGTCGTCGCACGACTCGCACACGCGTACGCCGTCACGGGCCAGTTCGACCAGGCGCACCGCTACTACGAGGAGCTGCTGAAGCGTGCGCCCGAGTACACGGACCAGGCGGTCTACGACTACATGCTCATCGCCGCGCGCTCACGCGCACGCGGCGACCGCTTCGGGATGGCGAACGCGGTCGACGCGGCGAGCGAGCTGCGGCCGGGGCTGCCGCTCGGCGAGACGTCGGCAGCGCTCGCGCGCTACTACGCGCAGACCGGTGACGCAGAGCGCGCCGTCGACTTCTTCGAGCGTGCGCTCGCGGAGGCGCCGGCCGACTCCATCCCCGCATTGCTCTTCGAGCTGGGGAGCGTGCAGGAGTCGCGCGGCAACTGCGCCGAGGCGATCGCCGCGTTCAACGCCTACCGCACCCGGGCGCCGCGCGGCCCGCGCGCCGATGAGGCGCGCTGGCACGTGGGCAACTGCAGCTTCGAGGTCGGGCGGGACGCGCTCGCGGAGAACCGCCACGCGGATGCGCTGCGCGCGTTCGATACGGTCATCCGCCTGGGCGTGCCACAGAACCTGGTCGATCAGGCCTGGTTCGAGCGGGGCGAGCTGCTCCTGCGCCAGGGGCGGCGCGACGAGGCCCTCGAGGCATACTACCGCGTACTCGAGCGCAACCCCGGCCGCAGCAACCAGCTGACCCAGCGGGCGCAGCGTCGAATCGACGAGTTGCGCTTCGGCCCATCCGGAACGAGCTTCCCGCCGGCCGGGTAGAGCACGGCCCATTGCGACCGGAACGAACCGAATGATGCGATCGATCCGGACCGCGGCTGCAGCCGCGGTCCTCGTCATGATATCGGCCTGTGCCTCCTCGAATGCTTCGCGGCTCGCACGGCTCGACGCCGATGAGCTGTTCAGGGAAGGGGAGACCGCGCTCCGGGCACGGGAGTGGAACGACGCGATCGAGGCGCTCGAGCGCTTCACGCTGACGTTCCCCACCCATCCGCGGAACCAGGAGGGACGCTTCCTGCTCGGCTCGGCGTACATGGGCAAGGAGGAGTTCATCACGGCGGCGAACGAGTTCGCGCGGCTGGCGGATGACTACCCCGCGGGTCCCTGGGCGGACGACGCGCGCTTCAAGGTCTGCGAGGCGTACGCGGAGCTGTCGCCGCACCCGCAGCTCGACCAGGAGTACACGAAGGCCGCGATCGAGCACTGCCAGTCACTGATCACGTACTACCCGGACAGCGAGTTCGTCCCGCGTGCGCAGGAGATCCTCGACCGGATGATCGGGAAGCTCGCGGAGAAGCAGTACCTGGCGGGCGAGTTCTACCGGAAGCGCGGCGCGATCGACTCCGCCATCCTGTACTACGAGCGGATGATCGAGGAGTACCCGACCGCGCCCGCCGTGCCGAAGGCGCTGCTCCGGCTCTACGAGGCCTACCGGCGCATCGGGTACGCCGAGGAGGCGGAGGCCGCACGCGAGCGGCTGCTGCGCGAGTTCCCCGACTCCGAGCAGGCACGGGAGCTCGCCAGCCGGACCAGCGCCGGGGAGGGGAACTGAGCCCGCACTCCGGCATGAGGCTCGGCGTCTTCGGCGGCACCTTCGATCCACCGCACATCGGTCACCTGATCGTCGCACAGGACGCGGCACTGGCGCTTGCGCTGGACCGCGTCCTCTTCGTGCCGGCGGGAACGCCTCCGCACAAGCGGGATCGCCCGCTGAGCCCGGCCGCGGCGCGCCTGGCCATGGTCCGGGCCGCGACCGCGGGCAATGATCGCTTCGACGTCGATCCCTGGGAGCTCGAGCAGGCGGGGCCGTCCTATACGGTGGAAACACTGCGCCACCTGGGCCGGCAGCATCCGGACGCCGAGCTGTGGCTGCTGATCGGCTCCGATCAGTGGGCGGAATTTTCGACCTGGCGTGCGCCGGAAGAGATCCTGACGCTGGCCCATGTCGGCGTCATCGCCCGGGCCAGGGAGCAGCATTCAGGCCGCATGGAGGGCACGGAGGTGCGGCCGGGAAGTGCCGGCTCAGGTCCGGATTCCCTGTGTGCCCAGTGTCCTCCGTGGCTGAAAAAGGAAGTGGAACGCGGTCGCGCGGTCCCGGTAAACGCAACCAGGATCGACATTTCCTCGAGTGAGATCCGGCGGCGAGTCGGGCTGGGCGAGTCGATCCGCTACCTGGTGCCGGACCCCGTCATCGAGATCATCTTCCGCGAGCAGCTCTACCGTTGAACGCGCCGGTGCGGGGCGGGTATGACCAAGGTTCCGCGCATGCTGCGCCGGAGGAGCCGGCAGGAAACGGCTGCGCGTGCAGCCGTTCGATCGCAGAAACTGACTGACGTCAAATGATCAAGTCGATATTCAACAAGATCCTGGGCGACCGACACGAGCGGGAGGCGAAGAAGCTTGCGCCGCTGGTGGACGAGATCAACGCCTGGGCCGACCGCCTCTCGGAGCTGTCGGAAGAGGAGCTCAAGCAGCAGACCGAGAAGCTGCGCGCGCGTGTGCGCGAGCGCACCGCCGACCTCGAGGCGGAGCTGGCGGAGCTGCGCGAGACGAAGCGGAAGACGGAGGACGCAGACGAGCGCGAGCGGCTGCAGGCCCGCATCGTCGCCACGGAGGACGCGCTCAAGGCGCGGCTGCAGGAGGCGCTCGACGAGATCCTGCCGGAGGCGTACGGCACGGTGAAGGAGGCCTGCCGCCGGCTGCTGGGCACGGAGATCACGGTCACGGGTCAGACGATGACCTGGGACATGGTCCCGTACGACGTCCAGCTCATCGGCGGCATCGCGCTCCACCGCGGCAAGGTCGCGGAGATGGCGACGGGTGAAGGAAAGACGCTCGTCGCCACCATGCCCATCTACCTGAACGCCCTCGCCGGCCGCGGCGTGCACCTGGTCACGGTGAACCCGTACCTGGCGCAGCGTGACAGCGAGTGGATGGGCACGATCTACCGCTACCTCGGGCTGACGGTCGACTGCATCGACCTGCACCAGCCGGGCACGCCGGAGCGGCGTGCCGCGTACGCCGCGGACATCACGTACGGCACGAACAACGAGTTCGGCTTCGACTACCTGCGCGACAACATGGTGCACGCGCTCGAGCAGCGCGTGCAGCGACCGCACTACTTCGCGATCATCGACGAGGTCGACTCGATCCTGATCGACGAGGCGCGCACGCCGCTGATCATCAGCGGTCCGGTGGGCGAGGAGCAGTCGCAGGAGTACCGGGTGCACGCGCCGTCGGTCGCGAACCTCTACCGCAAGCAGACGCGCATCGTCAACGAGCTGATCGCCGAGGCCGAGGCGGCGCTCGCGGAGGGCGACGAGCAGACGGCCGGCGAGAAGCTGCTCGCGGCGAAGCGCGGCTCCCCGAAGAACAAGCGGCTGCTCAAGCTGTTCGCCGAGCAGCCCGCGACGCAGAAGCTCGTCCAGCGCGTCGAAGCCGAGTTCATGCGCGACAAGGCGCTGCATGAAGTCGACGAGATGATGTACTTCGCGATGGACGAGAAGGGGCACAGCATCCACCTCTCGGACAAGGGGCTGGACGAGCTGTCGCCCTCGGATCCCGAGGCGTTCGTCGTGCCCGACCTCTCCGAGGCGGTCGGTGCCGTCGAGCACGATCCGGATCTCTCGATCGACGAGAAGCGCGAGCGCATCCAGGCGCTCGAGCGCGAGTACGCGGAGAAGAGCCAGCGGATCCACGCGATCCACCAGCTGCTCAAGGCGTACGCGCTCTACAACCGCGACGAGCAGTACATCGTCGAGAACGGTGAAGTCATCATCGTCGACGAGTTCACCGGTCGTAAGATGGCGGGACGTCGCTGGAGCGACGGCCTGCACCAGGCGGTGGAAGCGAAGGAGGGCGTGTCGGTCCGCGGCGAGACGCAGACGCTCGCGACGATCACGATCCAGAACTACTTCCGCATGTACGACAAGCTGGCCGGCATGACGGGTACGGCCGAGACCGAGGAGGGCGAGTTCCACTCGATCTACGGTCTCGACGTCATGGTCATCCCGACGAACCGGCCGATCGCGCGTGAGGACCGCCAGGACCTGATCTTCCGGACGAAGCGCGAGAAGTACAACGCGATGATGGACGAGATCGAGCGGCTCCACCGGATGGAGCTGCCGGTCCTCGTCGGTACGGTGTCGGTCGACGTGTCGGAGACGCTGTCGCGTATGCTCAAGCGGCGCGGCATCCCGCACAGCGTGCTGAACGCGAAGTACCACGAGCAGGAAGCGCAGATCGTCGCGCGCGCCGGTCAGCCGGGCGCGGTCACGATCGCGACGAACATGGCCGGCCGCGGTACCGACATCAAGCTCGGGCCGACCGTGAAGGAGCCGCGCACCGTCGCCTGGCTCAGGGAGAAGGGGATCGACCTCGAGTCGGTCGTGAAGCCGGCGGATCCCACACGCGAGATGGATCCGGCCAGGCTGCGCGACGACGACGTCGTCGAGACCGGTGGCCTGCACATCATCGGCTCCGAGCGCCACGAGTCGCGCCGCATCGACCGCCAGCTGCGCGGCCGCGCCGGCCGCCAGGGCGATCCGGGTGCATCACAGTTCTTCCTGTCGCTGGAAGACGACCTGATGCGCCTGTTCGCGTCCGACCGGATCGCGGGCATCATGGAGCGGATGGGCGCGCAGGAGGGGGAGGTCATCACGCACCCGCTGGTCACGCGCTCGATCTCCAGTGCGCAGCGTCGCGTCGAGATGCAGAACTTCGAGCAGCGCAAGCGCCTGCTCGAGTACGACGACGTGATGAACCAGCAGCGCGAGGTCATCTACGACCTGCGCCTCTTCGCGCTCGAGGGCGGCGAGGACCTGAAGGGCGAAGTCTGGGAGATGATCGAGCACGCCATCGAGGCGACGGTCAACGACTACGCGCCCGAAGGCTCGCGCCCCGACGAGTGGGACCTCGCCGCGCTGCGCCAGCGCCTCGTCATCGACTACTTCCTGGTCGTCGAGGAGCTGCCCCAGCGGGAGGGTGCGGAGCACGACATCGACGACCGCGAGCGGCTCATCGAGATCGTGCTGACGAGCGCGCGGGCCGCGTTCAAGCGCAAGCTCGAGAGCTTCGGCGAGATGCGCGACCGCATCCTGAGCTTCGTGCTGCTCAGCGTGATCGACCAGAAGTGGCGCGACCACCTCTACGACCTCGACCACCTGAAGGCGTCGATCGGCTTCCGCGGCTGGGGCCAGAAGGACCCGCTGATCGAGTACAAGCAGGAAGCCTACACGATGTTCGTCGACCTGATGCGCGACATCCGCAAGCAGGTCAGCTCGTTCACGTTCCGCGCAACGCTCGAGGTCCCGCGCCAGCAGCGTCGGCCGATGCCGCCGCCGCGCGAGATGACGCTGAGCGGCCCGAGCGACGTGCAGCCGACCTCGCCCGCACACGCGCCGCAGGCCGAGCGCACGGAGGCACCGCAGGACGCGATCGCAGCGGCGATGGGCGGTGCACGCCGCGCGGCTCCGGTCGGCGCAGTGGCAGGGGCTCCTGCGATCGGCGGCGTAGGGCGGGTCGCACAGCCGACGGACGTTTCACGGTTGCAGACGAACCGGGGCGAGGGCGCAGCGAAGGCCGCGCCGGTCACGTCCGAGAAGCCGATCGGACGGAACGATCCATGCCCCTGCGGCTCCGGGAAGAAATACAAGAAGTGCCACGGAGCTGCAGCCTGATCCAATCGTTTGAAGATGAACGTGGCCGGCTCAGAAATGGGCCGGCCGCTTCTGTGAGTAGAGGCAAGAGCACATGCGCGTTGGGGTAGTCGGGACGGGGTACGTAGGGCTGGTGGTCGGGGCATGCCTCGCCGACGCGGGCAACGACGTCATCTGCGCAGACGTCGACGAATCGAAGATCGCCCGCCTGAAGCAGAACGAGATCCCGATCTATGAGCCGGGTCTCGAGGAGCTCGTCGTCCGCAATCAGGCGGACGGCCGGCTGCGCTTCACGACGGACGTGGGCGAATGCGTGCGCGGCTCCGACATCATCTTCATCGCCGTCGGCACACCGCCCGGCGAGGACGGCAGCGCGGACCTCAAGCACGTGCTCGACGTGGCGGCGACGGTCGGCCGTAACATGGACGGCGAGAAGATCGTCATCACGAAGAGCACCGTCCCGGTCGGCACCGCCGCGAAGGTCAAGGCCGAGATCGGGCAGTACTCGAGCCTTCCCGTCCACGTCTGCTCGAACCCGGAGTTCCTGAAGGAGGGCGCCGCGGTCGACGATTTCATGAAGCCGGACCGCGTCGTGATCGGCACCGACAGCGACTACGCCCGGAGCGTCCTCACCGAGCTGTACGCGCCCTTCGTGCGCACCGGGAACCCCATCCTGTTCATGGACGTCGCATCCGCCGAGATCACGAAGTACGCGGCGAACGCGATGCTCGCGACGCGCATTTCCTTCATGAACATGATCGCGGCCCTCTGCGATGCGATCGGCGCCAACGTCGATGACGTGCGCAAGGGCGTGGGCAGTGACCCGCGCATCGGCAACTCCTTCCTGTTTCCCGGCTGCGGCTACGGCGGGAGCTGCTTCCCCAAGGACGTGAAGGCGCTGATCCGGACGCTCGAGGACCTGGAGATCGATGCAGGAATTCTCAAGGCGGTCGAGGATGTCAACGAGCGCCAGAAGCGCCTGCTCCTCGACCACCTGGACGACCGCCTCGGGCGCGACCTGTCCGGCGTGACGGTTGCAGTGTGGGGCCTGTCCTTCAAGCCCGAAACCGATGACATGCGCGAGGCGCCCTCCATCGAGGTCGTCAACGGACTGGTCGAGCGAGGCGCGACCGTGCGTGCGCACGACCCGGTCGCCATGGACGCGGCACGTGCCGTGTTCGGTGATCGCATCACGTATGTGGACGTGAACTACGATGCGCTTCCGGGCGCGAGCGCGCTGCTCATCCTGACGGACTGGAAGCAGTACCGGAGTCCGGCGTTCAATCGGATGAAGGCATTGATGCAGCGACCGCTGGTGCTGGATGGGCGGAACCTGTACGAGCCGGTGCGGATGGGGGAGATGGGGTTTGAGTATGTGAGTGTGGGGCGGCGGGCTACCGCACCAGCTGACGTCGTCGAGCACCGCACGAGTCGCGCTGCCGGCTGATCCGGTCGAATAGTGCAAGTCCTTCGAAAGAGGCTCAGCTGCAGATCGTGAAGCCCAGGACTCTGATTCGCGAAGACTATCGGCAACTTGTGGGAAGGCGCCCTACGGGCATGCGTATCGTCGCGCGCTTTATGAATGACCACGGTTTTCGCGCCGTTTGCCTGTACCGCTGGGGACACTACTTCTTTGAGAAAAATCTTCGAATCCTCGCCAGGCTGTGTCAGCACCTGATGTTACACACAGCGCATTGCTCGATCAGCGTGGCCGCCAGGATCGGGCCTGGTCTGACCGTCCGCCATGTGGGCGACATCGTGGTGGGAGGCCGCTCCGTCATCGGCAGCCGCTTCGACATCCGGCAGGGTGTGACGATCGGCGGAAACACGGGGAAGCAGGTGGATGGTCGCAGCCAGCCGCTCATCGGAGACGACGTTCGGGTCGGCGCAGGAGCCAAGATCCTCGGGCCGGTTCGCATCGGGAACGGCGTCATCGTCGGTGCGAACTCGGTAGTTGTCTCCGATGTGCCTGATGAAGCCGTCGTCGTAGGCATACCCGCCCGAGTAATCAGGCGCGGGAGTACGCCTGTGTCGGCACTCGATCGAGACGATCCCATCGCCAGGAAAGTGCGGGAGCTGACCCAGCGAGTCGAGCACCTCGAAGCGATCCTTCGCACCACGCCAGAATGATGGAAGACATGCAGCATACATCAGCTGAAACGGCCGCGACCGCGGACTACCGGCTGTCGCATACGAGGCCCGGTAAAGCAAAAGAATACGACTCGCGCTTTACTGATAACGCGCACCGGCGAATGGTGTGGCGGTTGGAGCAGCTGGTCCTGAAGGACGTCGCCGACCGGTACCTTCCGCCCCGGTTCCGGCATCTCGACTTCGCATGCGGAACCGGCAGGATCCTTCATTGTCTTGAGCCGCTGGCCGGCTCATCCACTGGGGTCGACGTTTCGGACGAAATGTTGAGCCTGGCACGTTCACGCCTGCCGACAGCGACGCTGCACAACGCGGACCTTACACGTCAGGATGTGCTGGCGGGTGAGAGATTCGACCTCATTACAGCCTTTCGCTTCTTTCCGAATGCTCAGCCGACGCTGAGACGTGAGGCTATGGCCGCGATCGTCCGGCACTTGTCGGACAACGGCGTCGTCGTCTTCAACAACCACCTGAACAACGAGAGCCTGCGGTACCGGATCTCGCGGCTGTTCGGAAGAAAGCTGCCGGAGGGGATGAGCCCTGCTGAAGCTGTCGATCTGATCAGTGGGGCCGGCCTTCAGGTAAAGCGTGTCTACCACATCGGCGTTGTTCCGTCGGAGGAACGCTTCCTCCTGCTACCAGCACCCGTTCTCGAGGGGCTGGAGCGCCAGGCCATGAGGGGCGAGTTTCTCAGGCCACTGGCCCAGAACCTCATCTACGTATGTGAGCGTCGCCAAGCGACGCTCTCGTCGATGTCGTAAGCGCTGCGCTCGCGGGAAAGGGTATCAGCGTGAGTATCGGCGCCCTGGCGTTGCGCGGCGGCGGCTGGCAGGCGGCCACGATCGCCGTCCAGACACTCATACAGTTCGTCGTTGTCGTCGTTCTCGCCCGGTATGTGGAGCCGGCGGAGTTTGGTCTTGTGGCGGTGGCGTCGATGGTCACGAACTTCGCCATGTTTTTCGCGCGAGGTGGTCTTGGCCCGGCGCTCGTGCAGCGGCCCAGCATTACCAGCGGTCATATCAGCTCGGCGTTTCTGGCGTCTATCGCGCTCGGGCTGTTCTGCAGCGGCACGATATGGCTGCTGGGCCCATTCGTTGCCCAGTACTTTCGAATGCCGGAAGGCGCAGGTGTGATACGCCTTGTCGGCGCGTCCCTGGCAGTAACGAGTTTCGGTCTCACGGCGCACTCTCTTCTGTACAGAGAGTTTCGCTTCGACGTGCTGATGCGCGTGGAGGTCACTGCCCTCGTACTGGGGAACCTGATCGTCGCGATCCCGATGGCGATTGCGGGCTATGGAGCGTGGGCGATCGCATGGGGCACGATGGTTCAGGCTGCCGCGCGCAGCCTGCTTCTGGTGGTGCTTCGGCCGCATCCGATGCTTCAAGTCGGGTCGCGTGATGAGCTTCGTGAACTGGTACGGTTCGGTAGTGGGCTTACGGTGGCGCAGCTGCTCAACTTCGCGGCGGCGCAGGGCGACTTCTTCGTGATCGGCCGGATGCTTGGCCCGACACCTCTTGGCCTGTACGAGCGTTCGTTCCGTCTGATGCAGGTGCCGAGCAACGTGGTTGGTGAGATCGTTGACCGGGCCTCGTTCCCCCTTCTTTCCCGCCTGCAGGACGATAACGAACGCCTTCAACGAATCTTCATCCATCTCAATGCGCTGGTTGTCCTCGCACTCGTTCCGCTAATGGGCTTCACAATAGTGATGGCGCCGGAGATTATCGCGGTGTTGTTCGGGCCGGATTGGGACGCGGTCGTGCTGCCATTTCGAATCCTCGTAGGCGGGCTGGCCTTCCGTTCGCTGGCGCGGCTGGTCGACTCGCTGGTGCGTGCAAAAGGTGCGGTATACCGCAATGCGGGGCAGAAGGCGATCTATGCTGCTGCGGTTATCGGCGGGGCAATCATCGGCCAACGCTGGGGCATCGAGGGCGTTGCCGCGGGGACGGTCCTGGCAATCATCCTTCACTTCGTTCTCATGGGCCGGCTCGCACTAGCACTTATCGGTGGGAGCTGGTGGCAACTCATCTCGGCGCACATACCGGGATGGAGATGCGCTGCAGGCCTTGCCCTGCTCACTTGGGTAGTCGCATCACTGGTGCGGTCAGTAGCCGACTCGAGCGTCGTGGTGCTTCTGGCGGCGGTCGGGACGGCCGCGGTTGCAGGGATTTCGGCCATCGCGTTCTTCCCCAGGGTGCTGGGCGATGCGCCTGTCTGGCTGGCGCGGGCAATGCCCGGTCTGTCGCGCAGCAGCTTCCTCCCGCGTCGATTCCACATACTCGCTTTTGGTGAGGAATCCGCGCGATAACGGTTTCATGTTGTTGCACTCAGAACTCGGGTTATGCTGATTGAGTTTGTTGGCATGCCCGGCAGCGGCAAGTCCACGCTTGCCGAAACCCTGCGGCGCGAGCTGGAGAGTCGCGGGTACGCGACGAGCAGCGTGAATGCACCAATAGCACGCCTGTCGTCCGGCCGGCATCGCATGATCAAGCGTATCGCCCTCGCGGGACAGTTCGCTGCCCGTCATCCAACCGCGACGATGCGGGCAGTCTTTCATCTCGCCCGAGCGCGACAGCGGCGTCTGTCGGAGTTGCGAACAGTCATCCTGAATCTCCTATCGAAATGCGAGTTGGTGCGACGGTCATCAAACATCGGTGACATCGTCCACATCTCTGACGAGGGCGTGCTCCACGCACTCTGGTCCGGCGCGTATGGCGCCACGCATCCAGATCCTGGCAGGTTCATGGACATGGTGAATGCCCTGCTAGGCGTTGTTCCGGTACCTGACGTCATTCTGATGGTGGATGCACCGGACAGCATGATCGTCGATCGCCTGATGCAGGATCCGCGTCGCAACCGCCTCGGCCAGGACGTTGCGCGAGATGGAGATCGCGCTCTCGGGGCGGCACGGTCCGCAATGGCTCTCGTGGAACGCGTACTACACGCCGCCTCTTACAACGACAATTCGCTGATCCTTCGAATCTCCAACGACACGGTGTCCGCCCTATCGACAGCAACGACACAAGCCGTGGATGAGATCGAGCGGGAGATGACACAGAGCACTCGGCGAACAGCGTAATGACTGCGTTTGCGAGTCGCGCGGGTGCGCATGTCGCGTTCTTTGATTACGTGACGCATTTCGGAGGAGCCCAGCGATCGACGGTTGAGCTGGTGACGCGTCTGGGTGAGGCGGTTGAAGTATGCGTCTGGGATGCCTACGGATCGTGCGCCGATTACCTGCGTGCCCTCTCCGAGCGTGATGTGCCAACGCATGTGCTGCTGCCGGGGGCGAAGCACCAGACGATCGGCTTCGCTGGTCGTGGGATAATGCGCATGGCGCGCTTCGGTCGCTCACTTCCGGAACAGGCCAGGCTGGCGCACCGCGTCCGGTCGTTATTCAGAAGGACCAGGCCGGATATTGTGTGGACTAACAGCCGAAAAGGTTTCCTCCTCCTGGCGGCTTCCGCACCTAGACACGCGCGCCTCGCATTCTTTCTTCGAGGTGGAGAGCTCTCGCTTCCCAGCGTTCCGTTCGTACGGCGCGTGCTGCGGCCACGTGCAGCACGTGTGCTGGTGCTGACGAGCGGAATCGGCGCCGCCGTCGCTGCGCGAGGGTATCCCGCAGACCGGATCAGGGTTGTTCCCAACGCGATATCGGTTGACGACGTCGTTGCGCAATCCCAGCTGCCCCTCGCAGCAGAATTGCCGCAGGCCAGGCGGCCGGTACGGCTGCTCATGGCCGGTACTCTCGTACCCAACAAGGGTCAGCTCGAGGGTGTTCAGGTACTCCACAGGCTGGTGACACAGGGAGTTGACGCAGTGCTCTACCTCGCTGGAGATGCGCCGGACGGCGCCGCTTATACGGATACGATTCGTAGCGCCGCGATCACACTCGGCGTGGACGACCGCGTTGAGTTCCTGGGGTGGAGGTCTGACGGGCTTTCGGTCCTTCGACAGAGCTCAGTACTGCTGCTGTTGAGCTTGTCTGAGGGCATACCGCGGGTGGTTCTGGAGGCGATGGCAGTTGGCGTTCCGGTTGTCGCAACGCCGGCAGGTGGAGTCGTCGACCTGATTCGCCACCGGCAAACGGGCTGGCTGGTCTCAAGGGAAGATCCCGCTGGTATTGTTCAAGCTATCATTGAAGCGACCGGTGAGGCGCGGGATTCTGTTGCGCGGCAAGCTCGCGAGTACGTAGCACGCGAGTACTCACCGCGGCGCCAGATGAACGCGGCGCTCGCGGCGCTCCTGGCGGACGAGCATGTCCTTGCATAACCCGCACACGGTCAGACACCGCCCGGACGTCGGCGCTGCTGACTACCTGGTGGCGCTCTATCTGTTGCTCGTAGCCGCACTGGAGCCGACCCTGTGGTGGACAATACCCAATTACGTATTCGGCGCGGCGTTGGTCGTACTGGCGCTGCGAGTTGCACAGACGGGCCTCATCAGTGAGGCGGTCCTGCGGGATCCGGTCGTCTGGATGGCGGCTGCTCTGGTCGCATGGTTGTACACGTGTGCGTTCATGTCCCCACACCCAACTCAGGCGCGGATTGCAACGGAGTATCAGGCCAAGGTCCTGCTCATTGGTGTTGTTGTCCTCGCCGGAGTGTCGCGCGTTCCCCGATTGAAGCTCTGGCTCGCCGCCTTCGTGCTGGGGGCCGCTGGTCTGGCGTGGGGAACTGTAGCGACGACGTTCGAGGCAGGCCTCCTTGAAGGCATCCGCTCGACAGGTCTCGCGAGGCAGGAGAATGCGCTCGGACAGGCAATGGTGTCAGGACTGGCCGCCGCCGTTCTCCTGATGCCGTTGGTGCGCCGACCGGCCAGGCGGCTCGTGGTCCTGCAGATCGCCGCCTTGTTGCTGACGTTGTTGATATCTGGCTCACGGGGTGCAGCGATCTCAGCGATCACCATGCTGCTTACATACGTTGTTCTTGAGCAGCTGCCACGCCTGCGTCGCTATTCGCTGCGGCTGGCCATCGCGGCAATGGTGGGCTTTGTGCTGCTTGGTATTGCAGGGAGTATCCTGAGCAACGCGCCGGTCGTGGCTCGACTCCAGGCCATGCTTGATAGCGGGCTTTCGTCCATCACCGGTGATGCGCGCTGGGAGATCTATACTCACTCCTGGGGCCTGTTCCTGCAGAACATGACGTTCGGGGTGGGCCTGGGGAACTACCAGTTCTACAATCCTGCCTACGTCTACACCCACACGACGTTTCTGGAGTTGCTGGTGGGCGGCGGCATCATCGCTGCCTTCCTATACTACCTGATCGTTGCTGTCGCATTCGTACGATGCTGTCGCGCGGCACGCCGCCATAAAGCGAATGTACCATATCGTGTGTTCTTCCACGCTGCAGCCGCTGTCGTAGTAGGCATTGCCGTTCAGGGTGCCTTCAGCCTCGCCTTTCAAAGCAAGCACTTCACGATTCTACTCTTCCTGGTAGCCGGCGCCGCGCGGGCTTCCAGGTCGTGGGGTGACATGATTCCGGCCGAAGGATCGAACCACTGGCACGTTACTTCGGCGTCGGTTGAAGAGCGGATCGAGCCGCTAAGTGTCTAAGCAGGTGCACCAGGTATCCAACGTTGTGGTGGCCTCAGAAGTCCGCCTTCAGCGAGGTCCCGATGGTAGCATCGTCTGCCCTACGGGAACGCGGGACTACACGTTCTGGTCGCGGTACCTCGATGTATTCCGCACCGTCACCGTCGTCGCACGTGTCAATGACCGACGGTCTGGCGGGCTGCCGGTGGAGGGGGATGGCGTGCGGGTGCACGCAATACCGGATTTCGGGGGTGGGGTCGGGCTTGCCAGGCGGTATGTCAGCGTAATGAAGCTGCTCGGCTCCGTTGTCGCCTTAGATCAGAGTGCGTACATCCTGAGGGTTCCCGGTATCCTTGGCAACCTCTTGTCCAGGATGCTTGCGACACAGTCGAAGCCATTTGCGGTTGAGGTCGTCGGTGATCCGCACGATGTCTTCGCTCCGAGTGCGATTCGTCACCCTTTACGTCCGGTGCTTCGGCATTGGATGACGCGGTCTCTCCGGCGTCAGTGTCGATCCGCGGTTGCGACGGCGTACGTAACGCAGCAAGCACTGCAGAGACGCTACCCTCCGTCGCCGGACACATACACGACCCACTATTCCAGTGTCGAGCTGCCGCCTGAGGCATTTGCGTCAGAGCCGCGGCGATATGGGAGAATCGCAAACTCGCCGCCGTACGAGATCGTCGGGGTCGGTCGGTTGAATCAGGCATACAAGGGTGCAGACGTTCTGGTCCGAGCGATCGATCTGTGTCGACGTCGCGGGATGGATGTCCGTTTGACCTGGCTGGGGGACGGTCATACCCGCGGCGAGCTCGAGCGGCTGGCCGCCGAGCTGGACCTCAGCGATCACTGTAGGTTCGTCGGTGATGTACCGGCGGGCAGCGCTGTGCGGGGCTATCTCGATACGGCTGACCTGTTCGTCATGCCGTCACGGACAGAGGGGCTGCCTCGCGCAATGATTGAGGCGATGGCTCGCGGTGTGCCATGCATTGGGTCGGCTGTCGGGGGCATTCCCGAGCTCCTTGAGCCGTTCGAGATGAGCCCTCCGGATGATCCGGACCGCCTGGCCCAGCTGATGATGGATACATTGAGAGATCCCCTCCGCATGAGCGAGATGTCCGAACGTAACCTGCGCAAGGCCGCGAACTATGCGCAGGGCGTGCTTAGAGCCAAGCGTCGCCGTTTTTATGAAATCGTAAGGGATCGCACGAGCCTACGATTCAGGACCTCCGTCGTCAGCGGCTCACCTCAGATTGCTAATTCATGAACTCTGCAGAATCGTTCCGCCTGTTCGATTGCGTTGATGTCGTCGTGGACGGCAACGCGAAGTGGGCAAGCAGCTTTCTGGAGTCGATTGGTGCCAACCGGGCAGACCCTTCAACTGGCGCGCGTCTACTTGTTGAGCACTCCCCGAACCTGAGCCGGGGAGCCAGCAGGGAGCTCGATGCTGGCGTGTGGATCGAGCGGGCGTCTGTGTTCGATGAAGTCACGGGCGTGAGATTGGATCGACCGAGCGAGGCTGTCCTGCGCATCTGCTGCTCAGCTCCTGCCCTTGAATGGCTGATGTGGGGTCTTCAGCTCGTGACCCTCCTTCAGGGTCTCACTCTGGTTCACGCCGCCGCCGTGGAGAAGGATGGGCACTGTGTCCTGTTCCCTTCATGGGGCGGAGTCGGCAAGACTGCACTCGTAGCGCACCTGGTCCGAAAGAGGGGCTGGAGGTTGCTCGGGGACGATCTGGTGGCGTTGACGCCAGACGGGAATGTTTTCGCCTTCCCGAAGAGTATGGTGCTGTATCCCTATCATCGAACCGTGTTTCCTGAAGTGTTCGCCGCAGGCCATGGTCCGGTCGCGCCGACAGCACTGAACGGCTTGCTCACGAGTGCGGCCCGGTCCCTGAAGCCGCTTTTGCGGCGCGTTCCCGCCTTACTGGAGCTGGCGCGCAAGCACAACCCTCAATCCACCCGAGTGTCGCCGACAGAGGTGTTCGGGGCCAACGCGGTGGCCGAACAGGGCCGGCTGCGGACCGTGATATGGCTCGAGCGACTTGCCGGTGCGGCCGCGCCGGTGCTCGACACAGCGGCGGACGGCGTCGGATCCCGGATTCTCGGAAGCACGATGAACGAGTTCGATCCGCGATGCGTCCGTCTGACGAATGTGGCTATGGGCGTGGGGATAGTCTCCGCGGAGGAGGTTTACGAGCGGTGGGTGGAGATCCTACGGGGAGGGCTCGAAAGGGCCGACAAACACCTGTTGTATATCCCGGCTGCAACCCCGGTTGCGGAAGTTCCCGCGCTCGTGGAGGGCACAGTCGATCTGGGCGTTGTTGCACTGTAGCTGATGGAGCAACGTAACGGCGGCCGCCGCCTCGTCCATATTACAACGGTACCGATCACGCTGCGCTTCTTAACCGGACACGTCGCGTTTCTCCACGACCACGGTTATGACGTGCATGTCGTTTCCTCGCCGGGTGAGGACCTCGATCGATTCCGCAACGACACTGGCGTGGAAGCTCATGCCGTTCAGATGGAACGGCGCATCAGCCCGGGGCGGGACCTGCGCGCGTTGGCCCGGTTGACGTCGGTGCTCATGCGTATAAAGCCAGATGTCGTGCATGCGCACACACCCAAGGCAGGGTTACTGGGAATGCTCGCCGCTACTGCTGCCGGCGTTTCTGCGCGCGTGTATCACATTCATGGTTTCCCTTTTGTCACGCAATCAGGGTGGCGCAGGGCTGTTATGATCTGGGCGGAACGAACAGCATGCCGGCTTGCCGATCAAGTCTATTCGGTGAGCCAATCGATCGCGAAGATTGCTGCAGACGAACGGATCTGCAGGGCGGAGCGTCTACGAGTCCTGGGTAACGGGAGCATCGGTGGTGTAGACGCACGTGCCCGATTTTCCCCGGATCGCTATGCCAATGAGCGAGTCGTGCTTCGTCGCAGGCTTGGTATCCCCGACGATGCGCGCGTCGTCGGCTACGTGGGCCGGATCGTCCGCGACAAGGGGGTAGAGCAGCTGGTCGCGGCATGGGCTGACATCAGGGAGAAGCTCGTGGATGCGTACCTGGTCCTCGTGGGAGACGTGGAGGAACAGGATCCGATCTCGGGAGAAACCTGGAGTACGCTACGGGACGATGCGCGAGTGCGTCTTATCGGGTCCGTCCTGGACACGCCGCCATACTACAGCATCATGGATGTTGTCGCCCTGCCTTCGTTCCGTGAAGGCCTTCCGGTTGTCCCGCTGGAAGCAGCCGCTATGGCCCTGCCTGTCGTAGCAACCCGGATCCCCGGGTGCATCGATGCCATCATGGACGGTGAGACTGGGACGCTCGTTCCCGTCGGTGATGTGACTGCCTTGTCTCGAGCCCTGCTTACGTATCTTCAGGATCCAGACCTGGCGAGGCACCATGGCGCACAGGGTAGAGAGCGTATGCTGCGTGACTTCGATCCCGACCTGATTCACCGGGAGATGTTGACGGAGTACATACGGCTGCTGGTCCGCGAGAGGGACATGTGAAGCGAGAGCGGTACGTCCGTCTGAAGCGGTTGATGGATATCATCCTGGCAGTCGTGCTGCTCGTTCTCCTGTCGCCCCTTATGGCGATTACGGCACTGGCCGTACTGGTTTTTCTGGGCAAGCCCGTGCTGTTCAGGCAGTTGCGCCCGGGGCTCGATGGCGCGCCCTTCGAGCTGGTGAAGTTCCGAACGATGCACAGTGCTCCCGCTGGGAGCAACGTTCAACTTCCCGACGAGGTGCGCCTCACGCGGTTCGGCCGCTGGCTGCGTGCAAGCAGTCTGGATGAACTACCGGAGCTGTGGAACGTGCTGAAGGGCGATATGTCCTTCGTAGGGCCAAGGCCCTTACTGATGGAGTATCTCCCGCTCTACAGCACCGAGCAGATGCGGCGGCACTCCGTTCGCCCGGGCTTGACCGGATGGGCGCAGGTCAACGGCAGGAACAACCTGTCCTGGGCAAAGCGTTTCGAGATGGATGTCTGGTACGTGGATCATATGTCGCTCTCCCTCGATCTGAAGATCATGGCGCGAACGTTTACGAGCGTGCTCGGTCGTCGCGGCATCAGTCAGCCCGGTCACGCTACAGCAGAGAAGTTTCGCGGATCATGAGCAGGAGGCTCCTGATCGTTGGGTCCGGGGGGCACGGCAGGGTCGTGCACGATGTGGCACGCGCGAGCGGACATGAGATCGTCGGATTTATTGATTCAGACGAACAGCTCGTCGGTAAAGTGGTAGGGGGAACGGGCACGACTGTAGTGATGTCCCAGGCGGATTTCCTGGAGCAAGTGAGAAGCGGTGTGATCGATGAAGCGGTCGCGATTGCGATCGGGGACAACCGGACGCGTCTCGACGTTTTGCGATCAGTGGAAGCGCTCGCGCTGCCGGTGATTGTGCACCCAACCGCGACGGTTAGTTCTTCAGCGAGCCTCGGGCCGGCAACGGTGGTGATGCCTGCAGCGGTAATCAACTCGAACGCGAAGGTTGGGCGCGGCGTCATCGTAAACAGCGCTGCGGTCGTCGAGCACGACTGCGTGGTGGCCAATGGCGCCCACATTTCGCCCGGTGCGGTTCTGGCAGGGGGAGTAGTCGTGCACGAGGGGGCTTGGATCGGGGCGGCATCGTGCGTAATCGGTGGCGTCGAGGTCGGGGAATACGCCATTGTTGGTGCCGGGGCGGTCGTGACCAGAAGCGTGCCTCCGCACACAACGGTCGTCGGATGTCCCGCAGCGCCGGTGCGCCGGAAATAGGAGGGGAGTTGCAGCGGATCTACCTATCCAGTCCCCACATGAGTGGCGAGGAACAGCGGTACGTGAACGAAGCGTTCGCGAGTAATTGGATAGCCCCCCTTGGCCCCCTTGTGGATCAGTTCGAATCCCGTTTCGCGACCTACCTCCACGCAAGGCACGCCGCTGCCACCAGCTCAGGAACCGCGGCTCTGCATCTGGCGCTCAAGCTGGTAGGCGTCGGCCCAGGTGACCCCGTGTTCGTGAGCACGCTCACTTTCTCTGCGAGCGTCAATCCGATCGTCTACCTGGGAGGCGTACCTGTCCTCGTTGACAGCGAGCGGACGAGCTGGAACATCGACCCGTTGCTCCTTGCGGAAGGCATCGAGCGTTTCGTCCGAGAGGGCCGTCCACCGAAAGCGGTGGTGCCCGTGCACCTCTACGGTCAGAGCGCTGACATGGATCCAATCCTCGATGTGTGCGGCAGGCACGGCATTCCCGTCGTCGAGGATGCTGCCGAGGCTCTTGGTGCGACATACAAAGGCCGCGCCCCCGGTACACTGGGGAAGGCGGGGGTCTTTTCATTCAACGGGAACAAGATCATCACCACGTCCGGGGGAGGGATGCTCGTTTCCGACGATGAGGCGCTCATCGCCCGCGCACGCAAGCTGGCGACTCAAGCCCGCGACCCCGCGCCGCACTACCAGCACTCAGAGATCGGCTACAACTACCGTTTGAGCAACGTGCTCGCTGGCATCGGGCTCGGTCAGCTCGAGGTTCTCGAGGACCGAGTGGCCGCCCGGCGTGCGAACTTCAATTTCTATCAGCAGGCCCTTGGCGACCTGGAGGGTATCGAGTTCATGCCGGAGGCGCCCTGGGGGCGCCACACACGGTGGCTGACGACGCTCACGATCGACCCGGACGCTTTCGGCGCGACACGTGAGGACGTCCGTCTTGCGCTTGAGGCTGCGGATATTGAGGCGCGTCCCGTGTGGAAGCCGATGCACCTGCAGCCCGTGTTCGCGGGGTGTGAGGTCATCGGTGGGAACGTCTCCGAGGAGCTGTTCGAAAAGGGGCTCTGCCTACCTTCTGGCTCAAATCTTTCAGAGAGCGATCTCCAACGGGTTGTTGACGTCATTCGCGCGGTAGCAAGGAAGGGGTCGGGTCGGCGGAGTGTTGCTCTCGAAAACCGCGCGGGGTAGGTTCCGCACCGTACTCCTGGCCGGCCATCCCCAGGATCCGCTGCACGTGCCTGATGGCCCGTGCAAGAGCAGCGCACGCTTGTGGTAGAGATGACGAGATCACTCCTGCCGGCTCTGTTCGCCAGGAGGCGCCACCTCGCGATCCTGCTATACGGGATCGTGGCGGTCGTGGCGTATTTCTGCGCGTACCTCATCCGGTTCGACTTTCAGCCACCGCGATCGTATCTGGGCCTGTTCGCCTGGACGATCTGGCCGCTCGTCGCTATCCGCCTCGCGACGTTCCGCATCTTCCGGCTGACCCGGGAGCGCTGGCGGTATGCCGGGGCCCAGGACGTCGTACGCCTGCTGTCTGCCACCTTGTGCGGCTCCCTGATCTTTCTGGTGCTCTTCCGGTTCATTCTGCCCCTGAATCCGGTGGTGCCGGTATCCGTGGTGGCCGCGGAACTGGTGCTCATGTCCTGGTTCACCGCGGGCATGTGGCTCACCTACCGACTGTTCTACGAGCGAATCCGGCACAACGGCGATGGGCAGAAGCGGAAGCGGGTGCTCCTGATCGGTGCGGGCGAAGCTGGCAATCTTCTGCTACGGGAGATGGCTCGTTTCCCGACCGGGTATCAGCCGGTGGGCGTGGTCGATGACGACTCCTGGATGTGGGGCGCCACTCTCCATGGCATCGAGGTGATCGGCGCCACACGAGACCTGCCAGCCATCGCCGCATCGACGAAGGCCGAGGAGATCATTATCGCAGTCCCGTCGGCGACCCCGGACGATCTGCGTCGGATCGTTCAGAAGTGTGAGGCCACGGGTCTCCCATTCAAGGTGCTTCCGGGGATCCGTGAGGTGCTGGCAGGCGACGTGCGGCTTCAGCAGCTACGTGAGGTGCGCATCGAGGATCTCCTTGGCCGGGAGCCGATCGAGCTGGAGCTTCCGGAGCTGGCGGCCGATCTGCACGGTGAGACGGTGCTGATCACCGGCGCTGCCGGGTCGATCGGCAGCGAGCTGGCGCGGCAGGTGGCACTGAATGCACCAGCCACGCTGGTCCTGCTCGATCAGGCGGAGACGGAGCTATTCTACCTGGAGCTGGAGCTGCGGCGTCGTCATCCCAAGCTTCAGATCATCCCGGTGGTTGCGGACATCGTCGATGTAGCGGCGATGCAGGCCGTGTTCGACACGTGGGGACCCGACCAGGTCTTCCACGCCGCTGCGTACAAGCACGTGCCCATGATGGAGCTGAACGCACGCGAGGCGATCAGCAACAACGTTATCGGCACCTGGTGCGTAGCGGAGCAGGCAGGGCGGATCGGCGCCTCCAAGTTCGTGCTCGTCAGCACCGACAAGGCGGTTCGACCCGCGAACGTCATGGGCGCCACGAAGCGGGTTGCCGAGCTGCTCGTGCTGGAGATGCAGAGCCGCTTCCCGAAGACACGATTCGGTGCGGTGCGGTTCGGAAACGTTCTCGGCAGCAACGGCAGCGTCATCCCGGTCTTCCGGCGGCAGCTCGCAGCAGGTGAGCCGCTGACCGTCACGGATCCGGAGACGACGCGGTACTTCATGACCATCCCCGAGGCGGTGCAGCTCATCCTGAAGGCATCGCTGCTGCCGGATTTCGCGGGGCACATCGTCATGCTGGACATGGGTGAGCCCGTCAAGATCGTGGACCTCGCCGAGAATCTTCTGCGCCTGTCAGGCGTGCCCGTGACGGCCGACCGCATCGTCTTCACGGGGCTCAGGCCAGGAGAGAAGCTACATGAGGAGCTTGCCGCGCCCGACGAGGAGACGATGCAGACGGAGATCGAGAAGATCCGGATCATCCGATCGCGGCCTCACGAGTTCGGCGCGTTGCTGCGGCGAATCGAGGTCTGGCGCCATGAGCTTGACAGCGGGCATCTCGCTACGATCGAGCAGGACTTCGGGGAGCTGTTCCCAGGCCTGCCACTGAACCTGCACGGTTCCCACGGGCGAGCCGCGCAGCTCGAGGTGATCGCAGGCGACTGAGTCCGCTCGAGCCATTCGATCGCCCTCCGGGGCCGGCAACCTGTTCAGGATGTCGGCCCCGATTTCGTCCTGGCCCCTCCGGGAGCGTCCCCGTGAACGCCTGCGACACGCCGGCGCCGGTGCGCTGTCGGACCGTGAGCTCCTCGCGATCCTGATCGGCAGTGGAATCCGCGGCAGGAGCGCTGCCGAGCTGGCAGCGGATCTCCTGACGCACGGTGAAGGCTCGCTTCGTCTGCTGGCCTCCCGACTGGCGAATCGGGTCGAGATCCCCGGGCTGGGGCCGGCGATCACGGCCCGCATCGCGGCGGCGCTCGAGCTGGGGCGCCGTCTGGCGAGGGAGGGGCCCGCCGAGCGGGCACTGATTCGTGGGCCCCGTGACGTCTTCGAACTCTGCGCACCCGCGCTGCGAGACCTGCCCCAGGAGGAGTTCCGGGTAATGCTCCTCAACACGCAGCACGCCGTTCTGCGCGAGGTCGTCGTGACCCGCGGGACGCTCGATGGCTCACTCGTCCACCCGCGCGAGGTGTTCCGGGCCGCCATCGCGGAGGGGGCCGCGGGGGTGATCCTGGTGCACAACCATCCGTCCGGCGATCCGACGCCCTCGCCCGAAGACAGGAGTGTCACCCGGCAGCTCGCCGAGGCGGGGAAGGTCGTGGGCATCCCCGTGGTCGATCACGTCGTCATCGGTGACGCCCGCTATACATCCTTCGTCGAGTCTGGTCTGCTACAGGACTGAGCGCGGTGGCATGCGGAGGCGGCGAGTCCTATACTCCGCACATGGATCTGAAGGCACCAGATGTTGCGGCGGCGTACGCTGCCTTCGAGCGGGGTGAATACGCGACGTCGCTCGACCTCGCGCGTCGTATCCTGAGCACCCGGCCCGCCTACGCAGACATGCGCAACCTCGCCGGCATCTCCCTCGCGCTCCTCGGTGACTCGGAGGCGGCGCTGGAGGAGCTGGACGCGGCGATTGCGATCAACCCGGAGTACGTGGAGGCGCTGCTCAACCGCGCCCTCGTGCTGAACGACCTCGGTCGATTCGACGAGGCGAGGGAAACCCTGGAGCGGGCGAGCGCCCGGGAGCAGTCTGCGGCGGACGGCATCCCCGCGATCGCCGCGGCCCGCATCGCGAACGCGCACGCCCACATCGGCGACCTGTACACGGCAGTGGGTGCGCACGAGCGCGCATGGCGCGAGTACAGGACGGCGCTGGAGCTGCGACCGAACTTTCCGGACGTTCGCCACCGCGCGGGCAGGACTCTCCTCGAGCTGGGTCGGGTGAAGGAGGCGGTGCGAATGCTGCGTCGGGTGGTGCTCGACACACCATCGTACACACCGGCACGCCTGGACCTGGGGCTCGCGCTTCTACGCGATGGTGACGTGGACGCGGCGCGGGCAGAGTGGGATGCCTGCCGCGCCGAAGGGATCGACTCGCCGCAGCTGCGCGCGTACCTGGCGCTGGTCGACCAGTCCGAGCGTACGAAGCCGCAGTCCGGAGGGGACGCAGGCTAGGTGGTGCGCGCGGACGTGGCCCCGTGCGTCACGGCATCCGTGAGTACGCGGGCCGTGGCGCCGCGCTCGACGCGCTCGCGGAAGTACGGAATCGTGAGCTCGAGGCCTTCGTCGAGGGAGTGCCCCGGTTCCCAGCCCAGCAGCTCCCGTGCTCTCGTTATGTCGGGGCGACGCACCTTGGGATCGTCTTCCGGGAGCGGGAGGGACTGGATCGTCGATGTGCTGCCGGTCAGGGCGATGACCTTCTCTGCCAGCTCGCGCACCGTGAACTCGTGCGGGTTGCCGATGTTGACCGGCTCGTGCACGTCGGACATGAAGAGTCGGTAGATGCCGTCCACCTCGTCCGCTACGTAGCAGAATGACCGGGTCTGGGAGCCGTCGCCGTAGACGGAGAGCGGCTCGTTGCGCAGCGCCTGCACGATGAAGTTGGACACGACGCGTCCGTCGGCCGGACGCATGCGTGGCCCGTACGTGTTGAAGATGCGGACGATGCGGGTGTCGAGGCCGTGGTAGGTGTGGTACGCCATCGTCATGGCCTCGGCGAACCGCTTGGCCTCGTCGTAGACGCCGCGCGGCCCGATCGGGTTGACGTGCCCCCAGTACGTCTCGGGTTGCGGGTGGACCTGGGGATCGCCGTACACCTCGGACGTCGACGCCAGCAGGTACCGGGCGCCCTTCGCCTTGGCCAGCCCCAGTGTCTTGTGTGTACCGAGGGAGCCGACCTTGAGCGTGGGGATCGGGTGTTCGAGGTAGTCGACCGGACTCGCCGGACTCGCGAAGTGAAGCACGCCGTCGAGGGGGCCTTCGACGTAGACGTAGTCGACGACGTTGTACTCGATGAACCGGAAGCCCGGGTTCCCGATGAGGTGCGCGATGTTGTCCGGTGAGCCGGTGATGAAGTTGTCCATGCCGATGACCTCGTGGCCTTCGGCGAGGAACCGGTCACAGAGATGGGATCCGAGAAAGCCGGCGGCGCCGGTGATCAGAATGCGCATGACCCTACGGAAACAGGGACTCAGTGGACGCCGATGACGCTATGGACCTGCCAGAGTCCGGGCAAGCGGCACGCTCTGTGAACCGCCGCAGCGGCCGGGAGTAGAAACATATATGGCCAATACTGCCCAGGTTCTTTCCGACCAGACCGGGCTCGACGCCCTGCCGTCGCGCCTGCGCCAGTCCATCGAGCCGTACGCCGATCGGCTCGACGTGGACATGATCGTGCGTGCCTACCGTTTCAGCGAGAAGGCGCACGAGGGGCAGAAGCGCGCGTCGGGCGAGGCATACCTGGATCACACGGTCGAGGTCGCGAAGATCCTGGCCGACCTGCACCTCGATACCCTGACGATCGCGTCGGCGCTGATCCACGACGTGGTCGAGGACACGATCTTCACGCTCGAGGACGTTGAGCGGGAGTTCGGGCCCCAGGCCGCGCGCATCGTCGACGGCGTCACGAAGATCGGTAAGGTGCAGTTCCGCTCGTCGACGGAGCAGCAGGTCGAGAATTACCGGAAGCTGCTGCTGTCGATGGCGCAGGACGCGCGCGTCATCCTGATCAAGCTGGCGGACCGGCTGCACAACATGCGCACGCTCGAGCACCTGCGGCCGGACAAGCGGCGCCGCATCGCGACGGAGACGCGCGAGATCTACGCGCCGCTCGCCCACCGGCTCGGTATGGCGCAGATCCGCTGGGAGCTCGAGGACCTGGCCTTCAAGCACCTCGAGCCGGAGGAGTATCGCGCGCTCGCAAAGAAGATCGCGGACAAGCGCGCGGAGCGGGAGGAGAACATCGAGGCCCTGCGCCAGCCGCTCGAGGAGGAGCTGCGCAACGCCGGGATCCCGTGCGAGGTCTACGGTCGTCCGAAGCATCTCTGGTCGATCTACCGGAAGATGCAGAAGCGCGGCCGCCCGTACGAGGAGATCTACGACCTGATGGCGATCCGCGTCGTCACGGACACGATCGCCAACTGTTATCATGCGCTCGGCGTGATCCACAACAAGTGGACGCCCCTCCAGGAGCGGTTCCACGACTACATCGCCACGCCGAAGTCGAACATGTACCGGTCGCTGCACACGACGATCTTCGGTCCGGGCGGACGGCTCTACGAGATCCAGATCCGCACGACGGAGATGCACCGCACGGCCGAGTACGGTATCGCGGCACACTGGCGTTACAAGGAGGGCACGAACCGCCCGAGCGACGAGGTCGACGAGACGCTCTCCTGGTTCCGCCAGGTCCTCGAGTGGCAGCAGGACACGCGCGAGCCGGAGGAGTTCATGGAGTTCCTCCGGATCGATCTGTTCCAGGACGAGATCTTCGTTTTCACGCCGAAGGGCGACGTGAAGCAGCTCCCCCGTGGTGCAACGCCGATCGACTTTGCGTTTGCGGTGCACACGGAGGTCGGGCTGCACTGCGCCGGCGCCAAGGTGAACGGGCGCATCGCGCCGCTTTCCCGTGAGCTGAAGAACGGCGACACGGTCGACATCACGACCGACCCGCGGCAGCGCCCGTCGCGCGACTGGCTCGCGTTCGTGAAGACCGCCCGCGCGCGCCAGAAGATCCGCAGCTACGTCAAGAGCCAGGAGAGCAGGGTCTCGCTCGAGCTGGGCAGGGAGCTGTTCGAGCGGGAGCTGCGCCGCGCGAAGAAGGAGAAGCCGTCGGACGAGGCGATGGCGGCCGCCGCGCGCGCGCTCAACATGCCCGACTTCGATCATGTGCTGGCGGCACTCGGCCGCGGCGATATCGGACCGACCGCGATCCTGAAGGAGCTGTTCCCGGGCGAGGAGCCGAAGCCGCCCAAGCCGCCGACCGCGTTCGAGCGGTTCGTCAGCAAGGTCCGTAAGAGCGAGCGCGGGGTCCGCATCCAGGGCGTCGACAACATGATGATCCGCTACTCGCAGTGCTGCCAGCCGGTACCGGGCGACTCGGTGATCGGCTACATCACCCGCGGGCGCGGCATCTCGATCCACCGCACGGACTGCCCGAACGTCCTGAACCTGTCGGAGCACCCGGAGCGGCGCGTGGAGATCGAGTGGGAGGCGGAGTCCCAGGACCGCTTCTTCGTGCGCGTGGTGGTGGAGGGCACGGACCGCAGGGGGCTGCTCTCCGACATCGCCATGGCGATCACGGAGACCGGGACGAACATCGGCTCCGCGGAGATCCGCTCGACGGACGGCGGCATGACGGGTTCCTTCGTCGTCGAGGTGAGCGATCTGCAGCATCTGAAGAAGGTGATGCGCGCGATCCGGAACGTGAACGGCGTGCTGGCGGCGGAGAGACGGGAGCATTTCGCCGGGGTCGAGGAGTAGGTCGTTCCCGGGTCCGCCACCGGTTGCCGCATTCGCCTCCAGACCGTTAGTCTTCCAGTCTATGCCTCGATTGAGACGCCAACTGGCCTCACTGCTCGCACTGGTCGCGGCCCTCAGCGCCGGACAGCTCCACGCACAGGACGGCCCCCTCCCGGTGGGTTCGGCCCCGGAGGCCGTGCTGCGACCCGGCGATGCGGTGCGGATCACGGTGTACGGCCACCAGGAACTGACGGGCGAGTTTCCCGTGACCGGCGACGGCTACATCGCACACCCGATCTACCGTACGGTGCGGGTGGTCGGTGTGCCGCAGGAGGAGATCGAGCGGCGCGTCCAGGAGATCCTTTACGACTTCGATGCGCAGCCGCGCTTCGTGGTCGAGCCGCTCGTGCAGGTCGTCGTCGGCGGCGAGGTGCGACAGCCGAACCTGTATGCACTGTCGCCGGAGATGACAGTGTCCCAGGCAGTCGGCCTGGCGGGCGGCGTGACCGATCGCGCCCGCCTCGACCGGGTGCGTCTCATCCGGGATGGCGTGGAACACCGGCTCGACCTCACGGCGCCGGACGCGGCGATCCGCGAGATGAACGTCCAGTCGGGCGATCAGATCATCGTCGACCGACGCGTCTCGATCTTTCGTGAGTACATCGCGCCGGCGGGCAGCATCGCGAGCGCGATCGTGTCCGTCATCGCGTTGATCGTACGATAGCCTGATGTCGGATCTCGTGCCGCACGACAACGGTGGCGGGCTGCAACCGACCGGCCAGCAGCCGCCCCCTTTCGCACCGGCTTCACCGGTGACGCGCCCGCAGGTCGAGGACACCATCGACCTGCGCGAGCTGATCGACGTACTGCGTCGCAACAAGCGGCTCATTCTCGCGATTACGCTCGTCTTCACGCTCTTCGCGTTCGTCATCGTTCAGCGACAGCTGCCGCAGTACCGCGCGGAGGGAGTCTTCCGCCTCAAGGACGAGCGGCAGGCGCTGACCGGCCAGCTCGTGACGCCGGGTGTGGAGCAGGTGCTCGGACGAACGGCGGATCCGCTGCTCTCGGAGATCGAGGTCCTGCGCAGCCGAACCGTCATCGGCGAGGTCGTCGAGCGGTTCGGTCTCCGCCTCCAGCCGGAGACGCGGGGCGTCACGCTCGCGATCTTCCAGGATGTGGAGGTGGCTCCCGATGCCGCGGTCGACACGATCCAGGTGTCGTTCGAGGACGACGGCGTGGTCGCGCGGTCGCGTGCCGGGGAACAGCGGGCTGCGTACGGTCAACCGCTCTACATCAGTGGCGCCCGCTTCACCGTGCCGGAACGCCCCGAGCACGGAGAGGCAACGTTCGTCATCGTGCCGGCAGTAACGGCGGCGGAGCGGCTTCTCGAGAACCTGGTCACGCGGCCCGTCGATCGTACGGACGTGGTGCGCGTGCAGTACACGTCGTCGAGTCCGCAGTTCTCCCAGGCGATCGTCAACGCGACGCTCGAAGCCTTCCAGGTCGCGAGCGCGCGCAACGCTGCACAGCAGTCGCAGCGCCGCCGCGCATTCATCGAGGAGCAGCTCGCCAGCACGGACAGCACGCTTGCGGCCGCGCAGGCCGAGCTCGCCGCGTTCCGCAGCCGCGAGGAGGTCCTCAGCTCACGCGAGCAGCTCGCTGCGCAGCAGACGAGTCGTACGCAGCTCGAGATGCGCCGGCAGGCGCTCGACGCCGAGCGCCGCGTGTACCGCGACCTGCTCAATGCATTGTCCCGGGACTCCGCCGGGATCGGCACGTTCGTGTCGTCACCCGGGATCGCGCAGAACCCGGTCATCTCCGGTTTGTACGCCCAGCTCCTCCAGTACCAGACGCGCCGGGACTCTCTCACGGCGGGGCAGTTCGGCCGTTCCGAGCAGAGCGCGCCGGTTCGCCAGGTCACGGCGCAGATCGCATCGACGCAGCTGCAGCTCCGCGACGCGGTGACCAGCCACCTGGGCGCGCTGGACGGGCAGATCAGCGCGCTCGACGACCTGCTCGCCCGCTCCTCTGCCGAGATCCGCTCGCTGCCGGCCAAGGAAGCCGAGGAGATGCGGCTCGTGCTCCGGCTCGAGACCGCGCAGCGTGTGGCCGACCAGCTTCGCGAGGAGTACCAGCGCGCACGGATCGCGGAGGCGATCGAGGTCGGGCAGGTCGAGGTCGTCGACTGGGCCGCACTTCCGCTGCGACCCATTGGCAGCGGCAAAACGTTGAAGCTCATGCTCGGCCTGATGCTCGGCCTCATGGTCGGCAGCGGCGCCGCCTTCCTGCGCGAGCACCTGAACCGCACGGTGGCGAGCCGCAGCGAGCTGGAGCCGCTGCTGCTGGCACCCGTTCTCGGCACGGTCCCCTCGATTCAGGCGAACGGGACGAAGCCGGGCAGGCGGCGTCTCACGCCGCTGCGGCTCCCCGCATTGGGCGGCGGCGGTCAACGCGCGCATCCAGTCGAGACGACGGGCAGCTCGCTCGTCACGCTGACGAATGCGCATTCGCCCGGCGCCGAAGCGTATCGCAGCCTGCGCACCAACCTGCTGTTCTCGCGCGCTGCGCGACGGCTGCAGACGCTTGCCATCACCAGCTCGGCGCCCGCGGAGGGCAAGTCGACCACGTGCGCCAACCTCGCGATCGCCTTCGCCCAGCAGGGCATGCGCGTGCTGTTGATCGACGCGGACATGCGCCGGGCATCGTTGCACACGCTCTTCAATCTCTCCCGCGAGCCGGGGCTTTCCGACGTGCTCGGATCGGACGCCGAGGTGCGTGAAGTCATTCGCCCCGGCGGCACGCCCGGCCTGGACCTCCTGACCGCCGGGCTCGTTCCGTTCAACCCGGCCGAGCTGCTGGGTGGCGGGCGCATGAAGGCGATGCTGGAGGATTTGCGTCGCGACTACGAGCTGATCATCATCGACACGCCACCCGTGCTGGCTGCCGGGGATGCTGCAATCCTGGCAGCGATCTCCGACGCGACCGTGCTGGTCGTCCGCGCCGGCCAGACGGACAGGGCCGCCGCCCGAGCAGCGGCCGACCAGGTGCGGGCCGTCGGCGGCAGGCTGATCGGCTCGATCCTGAACGACCCCGAGGGTTCGACCCTGCGCTACGGCGAGTACTACTACAACGCCTACTATGGCGCAGAAGAGCATACCTGAGGGAACCCGGGACAGTTAACCGGAAACAAGACCATTGATCCGACGACGGGCTGACTGGTATGCTTCTGGCACCTGTTGCCGTGGGCGGAGGACCCGTCCAGGCGATCTCGTCGGGGGAGGGGTTGGAGACGTGGCTGCACCGAAATGCCTGTTCTGCGGCTCGATGGACACGATGCCGCCGTTCCGCAAGTCAGAGCGAATTCCGCTACTTACAGCACTGTTCCCGATTCGCCGACGCTACTGCCGCGAATGCTCCCGGCACTTCATCTCCTTCACCCGTCCGGGCAGCAGCGGGCGGGTTTACCGGACAGAGCACAAGCTCGGCGATTCGTCGGCACGTGGCAAAACGCACATCTGATCGCTGAATGCCAGACAACAGGGCGGTGGCCGCGAGGTCGCCGCCCTTTCTCTTTCCCTGCCATGCGCCGGTGGCTCCTTCCGGCCGCTTCGGTGTACATTCGGGCCTATGGCCACATTCGATCTGAAACTCCCCTTCGAGCTCTCCGGCGACCAGCCCTCCGCGATCGAGGAGCTGGCGTCCGGCTTCCAGTCGGGCGAGCGCTACCAGACCCTGCTCGGTGTCACGGGGTCCGGCAAGACCGTCACGATGGCGAACGTCATCCAGCGGCTGGGCCGCCCCACGCTCGTGATGTCGCACAACAAGACCTTGGCGGCGCAGCTCTACGGGGAGCTGAAGCAGTTCTTTCCGCACAATGCCGTCGAGTACTTCATCTCGTACTACGACTACTACCAGCCGGAAGCGTACGTGCCGTCGTCGGACACGTACATCGAGAAGGACAGCTCGATCAACGAGGACATCGAGCGGCTGCGGCTGCGGGCGACGTCGTCGCTGATGGAGCGCGACGACGTGATCGTCGTTGCATCGATCTCCTGCATCTACGGCCTGGGCGACCCGATCCAGTATCGTCAGCTCATGCTGATGCTGGAGGTCGGGCAGCAGATGACGCGACGTGACATCCTGCAGTCGCTCGTGCGGATCCAGTACGCACGCAACGACATGGAGTTCGTGCGCGGTACGTTCCGCGTGCGCGGTGACGTCGTCGAGATCTTCCCGGCGTACGAGGAGCAGGCCGTCCGGATCGAGCTGTGGGGCGACGAGATCGAGCGCATCAGTCGCTTCGACCCGATCACGGGCGAAACGATCGTGAGGCTGCAGCGCGCCGCGATCTACCCGGCCACGCACTTCGTCACGCAGAAGAGCACGGTCGAGCGCGCGGTGACGCTGATCCGGGACGAGCTGGAGGAGCGGCTGCTCGAGCTGCGCGCGGCGGGCAAGCTGCTCGAGGCGCAGCGGCTGGAGCAGCGCACCAACTTCGACATCGAGATGCTGCTCGAGATCGGCACGTGCCCGGGCGTCGAGAACTACTCGCGCCACCTGACGGGCCGCGCGGCGGGCGAGCGGCCGGCGTGTCTGTTCGACTATTTCCCGGAGGACTTCCTCGTCATCGTGGACGAGTCGCACCAGACGATCCCGCAGATTCGCGGCATGTACAACGGTGACCGGGCGCGGAAGCTGACGCTCGTCGAGTACGGGTTCCGGCTGCCCAGCGCGCTGGACAATCGCCCGCTCACGTTCGAGGAGTGGGAGGAGATGGTACCGCGCGCGATGTTCGTGTCCGCGACGCCCGGGGAATACGAGCTCGCGAAGACACACGGCGTGGTCGTGGAGCAGCTCATCCGACCGACGGGGCTGCTCGATCCGCCGGTCGAGGTCCGCCCCGTCAAGGGCCAGGTCGACGACCTCCTGGCCGAGATCCGCGTGCGCGAGAAGCGCGGCGAGCGCGTGCTCGTCACCACGCTGACCAAGCGGATGGCGGAGGACCTGACGGACTACCTCGCGCAGGTCGGCGTGCGGGTGCGCTACATGCACGCGGACATTGACGCGATCGAGCGCATGGAGATCCTGCGCGACCTGCGCCTGGGTCGCTTCGACGTGCTCGTCGGCATCAACCTGCTGCGCGAGGGGCTGGACCTGCCGGAGGTGTCACTCGTCGCGATCCTCGATGCGGACAAGGAAGGGTTCCTGCGCGACGAGCGCTCACTGATCCAGACGATCGGTCGTGCGGCACGAAACGCGAACAGCATCGCGATCATGTACGCCGACCGGATCACCGGGTCGATGCAGCGCTGCATCGAGGAGACGAACCGCCGGCGCGCGATCCAGCAGGCCTACAACGAGGCGCACGGTATCACGCCGCAGACGATCCGGAAGAGCGTGGAGGAGCTGATGCTGTCCACGCGCGTCGCCGACGCGCGCCTCGATCCGAAGGCGCGCGCTGCCGGGGCAGGGAGGGTGGCCGAGCAGCCGGCGACGTACGCGTCCGAGGTCGACCTGGAGGAGTGGGCGAAGATCCTCGAGGCCGAGATGAACGAGGCGGCGACGAACCTGGACTTCGAGCGCGCCGCGCGCCTGCGCGACGAGCTGCTCGACGTACGTGCGAAACTCTCCGGCGCTGCGTAGCTTCCGCTGCCCGGGTACCAGGGCTCGAAACGGACCATGTCACGCCGGAGCGGGATGAAAGTCGCACTCATTACGGGGATCACGGGCCAGGACGGCTCGTACCTCGCCGAGCTGCTGCTGTCGAAGGGCTACGAGGTGCATGGCGTGATCCGGCGCGCGTCGCAGTTCAACACCGACCGGATCGACCACCTCTACGTGGACCCGCACGAGCCGTCGGCCAACCTCTTCCTCCACTACGGCGACCTGCTGGACGGAGCGGGCCTGCGTCGCATCATCGCCGAGACGAACCCGGACGAGATCTACCACCTCGGCGCGCAGTCGCACGTGAAGGTCTCGTTCGAGCAGCCGTCGTACACGGCCAACACGGACGCCGTCGGCACGCTCCGTCTCCTCGAGGCGCTGCGCGACCAGTGCAACGGGACCGGCAAGGCGGTCAGGTTCTACAACGCGGGCTCCTCCGAGATGTTCGGCAAGTCGACGCCGCCGCAGAACGAGGCGACGCCGTTCTACCCGCGCAGCCCGTACGCCGTGAGCAAGGTCGCCGCCCACTGGTATGCCGTGAACTACCGCGAGGCATACGGCCTGTTCATCGCCAACGGCATCCTGTTCAACCACGAGTCCCCGCGGCGCGGTGAGACGTTCCTGACGCGCAAGGTAACGCGGGCCGTCGGTCGCATCGCGATGGGGCTTCAGGACAAGCTGTACCTGGGGAACCTGGATGCGAAGCGCGACTGGGGCTACGCCGGCGACTACGTGAAGGCGATGTGGCTGATGCTGCAGCAGGACGAGCCCGACGACTACGTGATCGCGACGGGCGAGTCGCATTCGGTGCGGGAGTTCGTCGAGGCGGCATTCGGCGAGGCGGGCCTCGACTGGCGCAAGTACGTCGAGACCGATCCGCGCTACATCCGGCCCACTGAGGTGGACCACCTCGAGGGCGACGCGTCCAGGGCCCGCTCGAAGCTCGGCTGGGCACCCGAGGTCACGTTCGCCGAGCTCGTCCGCATGATGGTCGCGCACGACATGGAGCTGGCACGGCAGGAGCGCACGCTGCGCGATGCCGGGCACGTCGTCGCCGCGCGCGGCGCTGCCTCATTCTGATGGCTGCGCTTCCGTTCCGGCCGATGCAGCCGGAGAGCAGGATCTACGTCGCGGGGCATCGCGGCCTCGTAGGGTCCGCGATCGTGCGGCGGCTGCGTGATGCCGGGTTCCAGAACCTGCTCCTGCCAGATCGCAGCGAACTCGACCTGACCCGGCAGAGCGAGGTCGAGCGGTTCTTCGCGGCGGAAAAGCCCGAGTACGTCTTCCTCGCGGCCGCAAAGGTGGGCGGGATCCTGGCCAACGACACCTGGCCTGCGGATTTCATCCGCGACAACACGCTGATCGAGATGCTCGTGCTCGATGCCGCTCACCGGTACGGCGTCGAGCGCGTGCTCTTCCTCGGAAGCTCGTGCATCTACCCGAAGCACGCGCCGCAGCCGCTCCGGGAAGAGTATCTGCTGACCGGTCCGCTCGAGCCGACGAACGAGGCCTACGCGATCGCCAAGATCCTCGGCATCAAGACCGTCGAAGCGTACCGCCGGCAGCATGGCGTACGCTGGATCAGCGCAATGCCGACCAACCTGTACGGGCCGAACGACAACTTCGATCTCGAGACCGGTCACGTCCTGCCCGCCCTGATCCGGCGATTCCATGAGGCCCGGGAGAGCGGCGCACCGTCCGTGACGCTGTGGGGCACCGGCACGCCGCGGCGCGAGTTCCTGCACGTCGACGACCTCGCCGACGCCTTGTTCTTCCTCATGCAGACCTACGACGGCGACTCGTTCGTCAACGTTGGCGTGGGCGAGGACGTGACGATCCGCGACCTGGCGGAGCTCGTGCGTCGCATCGTCGGATACGAGGGCACGATCGAGTTCGACGCCTCGAAACCGGACGGGACGCCGCGCAAGCTCATGGACGTCTCGCGGTTGAGCGCGCTCGGCTGGCGTCCGCGGATTCCGCTCGAGGACGGTATCCGCTCGACCTACGACTGGTACCGCGCTTCGCTCCACCCGGCCCTTTCGATTCACCGGTAAGCACGCCCTCGGCGCCCCGCCTTGCGTCCGCTGCACGCATGGGCGTATACATGGTGGTATACAGCTCCACTTACCCTGTGCGGGACGCGACCCTGACGAGACGAGTGCCGGACTGCGGTGCCCGGCCCGTCAGTGCGCGCCGCCGCAACGCAGCCGTTTCCCACATCATGGAGTAACGCGATGCGTGCCCTGCCTTCCCTCGGCATCCTCGGCGCGACGGTGTCGCTGGCGTTTGCAACCGGACCGGCCGCAGCACGCGAGCCGGTGCTGGAGGCGGACGCAGCGGTGCTGCAGCAGGCGCGAGAAATCGCCGGCGTGGTCGTCGAGTCCCGCACGATGCGGCCGATTGCGGGAGCCCAGGTCGTCATTGACGGCACGTCGAACGGTACGGTGACGGACGTGAGCGGCCGGTTCCGGCTCGGCAACGTGCCCGCGGGCGAGTTTTCGCTGCGTGTCGTCATGATCGGCTACAGCACGGTCGTGCAGACCGTGTCGGCCGGGGCGACGGACGTCCGGATCGAGCTGTCGGAGTCTGCGATTGCACTGGACGAGGTGATCGTGACCGGCACGGTCGGGGGCCAGCAGCGGCGCGCGATCGGCAACTCGGTCTCGACGGTGAACGTGGTCGATGCGCTGGAGCAGTCGGCGGCGCGCGACGTGTCGAGCCTGCTGAACGGCAGGGCGCCGGGCGTCACGATCTCGCAGGGGTCGGGCCGCATCGGCTCCGGGCCGACGATCCAGGTGCGCGGCCGCTCGACGATGTCGCTCGATTCCGAGCCGATCATCTACATCGACGGCGTGCGCATGTACAACGACGTGAACTCGGGTCCGCCGGCGGGCGGTCTGGCGGCGCAGGGTGCACGTTCGGCATCGCGCCTGGGCGACATCAACCCGGACGACATCGAGAGCATCGAGGTGATCAAGGGCCCGGCGGCCGCCACGATCTACGGGACGGAGGCGGCCAACGGCGTGATCCAGATCATCACGAAGAAGGGCGCGTCCGGCGCGGCGCGCTGGACGGGCCGGATCGAGCAGGGTGCGGTGACGTTCCGGAATGCGGCGGACCGGATCCCGACGAACTTCTTCCTGAACGAGGCGGGTGAAGTCGAGGGGTGGAACGGTGTGCGCCAGGAGGAGGAGCGGGGCACGCCGATCTACACGACGGGGCACCACCAGGCCTACAACCTTTCCGTGGCGGGCGGGCAGAACCTGCTGCGCTACTATGTCTCCGGCACGCTGAACGACACGGAGGGCGTGGAGCCCAACAACTACGAGCGTCGCTTCAGCGGGCACGTGAACCTGGACATCGCGGCGAGCGAGAAGCTGGACATCTCGACGAGCCTGCACGTGGTGCGCAGCAACACGCACCTGGGCACGGACGTCGGAATCTCGCCGCTGTTCACGATGCTGTTCGGCTCGCCGGCCTTCTTCCCGACGAGCCGCGGCTTCTACGCGATGCCGCCGGAGGTGCCGCAGACACTGCACGACAACATCCAGGACATCAACCGCTACACGGGCGGCATCACGTTCAACCATCGCCCGGCGTCGTGGTACTCGCAGCGGCTGGTCGTGGGCATCGACTACACCGCGGACGACAGCCGCGCGCTCGAGCGCTTCGCGCCGCCGGAGATGGCACCGTTCACGGCGGCGGTCGGCGGGCCCACGGCAGCGTTCGGCCGGATCGCGCAGGCGCTGCGCAACAGCACGATCTTCACGGGCGACTTCGCCGGCACGTTCACCTTCGACCTCTCGCCCTCGATCAACTCGGCCACGTCCTTCGGCGCGCAGTTCGTGCGCAAGGACCTGCGCGCGAGCACGCTGGGCGGCACGATCTTCCCCGCGCCGGGCGTGGAGACGGTGTCGGCGACGGCGATCAAGCTGGACCCGACGCAGACGGTGCTCGTGAACACGACGCTGGGCGTGTACGGTCAGCAGCAGTTCGGCTGGAACGACCGCCTCTTCCTGACGGGCGCGCTCCGCATCGACAACAACAGCGCGTTCGGCGAGGACTTCGACTTCGTGGTCTACCCGAAGGTGAGCGCGTCGTGGGTCGTGAGCGAGGAGCCGTTCTGGAACGTCGGCTTCGTCGACGCGCTCAAGCTGCGTGCGGCGTACGGCCAGTCGGGCCAGCAGCCGGACGCATTCGCCGCACTGCGCACGCTTACGTCCGCACCGCGCGGCAACGGCACGAGCGGTGTCACGCCGCAGTCCTTCGGCAACCCGGACCTCAAGCCGGAGCGGGGCACGGAGATCGAGCTGGGCTTCGAGACAGCGCTCTTCAACCGGCTGTCGCTCGACTTCACGTACTTCAACAAGCGGACGAAGGACGCGATCATCGAGCGCGAGACGGCGCCGTCGGGCGGCTTCCCGGGCAATCAGTTCGTGAACGTGGGCGAGATCAGCAACCGCGGCGTCGAGTTGGCCGCCGTGCTGCAGGCGCTCACGCGTGACAACCTGGCGATCGAGATCGGCGGCAACATCGCGACGAACGACGACAAGGTGGAGGACCTCGGCGAGCTCCCGTTCCTGGCCGACGGCGGGCTGCAGCGCCACGCGGTCGGCTACCCGATCGGCGGCTTCTGGGCGCGACGCGTCGTCAGCGCGGACCGCGACCCGAACACGCACGCGGTCAGCAATATCCTGTGCGACGGCGGACCGGGGAACGATCCGGTGCCGTGCCCGCAGGCGCCGCAGGTCTACCTCGGGCGCGTGACGCCGTCGCTGACGGGCGCGGTCTTCGCCAACATCACGATCGTGAACCGCGTGACGCTGCACGGCCTCGTCGACTTCCAGGACGGGCACAAGCGCTACAACGTCGCCGACTGGGGCCGCTGCGGCGCGGTCATCCCGGTCTGCGAGGCGATCTACCGCCCCGAGAAGTACTCGACCCTCTACCTGGCCGGCATCTCGCCGGTGGCGCTCAGCAACGCGGTCGAGGGCGCGTTCATCCAGGACGCATCGTTCGCGAAGCTGCGCGAGATCTCGGCGACCTGGCGCATCCCGGAGCAGCTCCTCGGTCGCGTCGGGATGTCGGCCGCGTCGCTGACGCTGGCCGGGCGCAACCTGGCAACCTGGACGAGCTACGGCGGGCTCGATCCCGAGAGCAGGAACCCGGGGGCGGGCGGCGTCGACCAGGCGGTCACGCCGCAGCTCACGCAGTTCGTCGCAACACTCAACTTCTCGTTCTGATCATGCGCACGCATCCACGAGGGGGAGATTCCATGAATACCCTGCGACTCGCGCGCCGCTACCGCGGCCTGCTGGCGCTGCCCCTGCTCGCGGCGATGACCGCAGCGTGCAGCGAGATCACGGACCTCGAGCAGAACAACCCGGGGCAGATCCTCGTACGCGACGCGTACGTGCCCGAGAACGCGGCGCTGCTCGTGAACGGAGCAATCGGCGACTTCGAGTGCGCGTTCCAGCGCTACGCGGTGGCCGGCGGGCTGATGAGCGATGAGCTGGCCAATGCCTGGCTGCACTCGACGAACTTCATGTTCGACTCGCGCAACCATCCGACGAACGGTGCATACGGCACGCAGGGCTGCAACAGTGCGCAGTTCATGGGCGTGTACACGCCGCTGTCGGTCGCGCGCACGTCGGCCGACACGATCCTGGCGCGGCTGGAGGAGTGGACGGACGACCAGGTGCAGGATCGCCAGTCGCTGATCGCGCAGGCCGCCTCGTACGCGGGCTACAGCCTGCTGCTCCTCGGGGAGTCGATGTGCAGCGCGGCGATCAACATCGGTCCCGAGATGACGCCCGATGAGCTGCTCGCCGAGGCGGAGTCGCGCTTCGACCGGGCGATCACGGCCGCGAACGCGTCCGGCAACACGACCATGCTGCACTTCGCGACGCTGGGTCGTGCACGAACGCGCCTCGAGCGCGGCAACCTGGCCGGCGCAGCCGCCGACGCGGCGACGATACCGGACGGCTTCGTGGTCGAGGCCGTCGCGGGCGAGGGCTCGGCCCGCGTGTTCAACCTGATGTGGGTCCACCTGGACGTGGCGGGCAACTCGTACTCGTCGATCGAGACGATCTGGGAGAACGCGACGGACATGGGGGTGCCGGACCCGCGCGTCGGCGTGATCAACACCGGGCGCACCGGCTCGAACGGCCACACGATAATCCTCGCGCAGACGAAGTACCCGACGCGCTCGTCGCCCATCCCGATCGCGCGCACGGCCGAGGCGCGGCTCATCGTCGCCGAGCACCTCGCCATGACGGGTGACCTGGACGGCGCGGCGGATGTCATCAACGAGCTGCATGCCGCCGCGGGCCTGCCCGACTTCGATGCGACCGGCCTCACGCAGCAGCAGGTGATGGACCACATCATCCAGGAGCGCGCGCATGAGCTGTTCCTGGAGGGGCACCGCTTCGCGGACGCGAACCGCTACGAGCTGCCGCTCTATCCGGCACCCGGGACGCCGTTCCCGAACGGCGGCACGTACGGCGACCAGCGCTGCTTCCCGCTGCCCGACGTGGAGCGCAACAACAACCCGAACATTCCGAAGCTCTGACAACCGGTGGAGGACGCTGCGCATCGAGCGCGCGGTGTCCTCCCATCCCATGAGGAGCTGCTCCATGAGCGCTGCTCATTGTCCACGCACGCGCGCGAAGAGCAGAAGGCGCAGGGTAAGCCGATGAAATCAGAAACGATGATGACGCGCAGGCAGGCGATGAAGTCGGCGGCGGCCGCGGCCGGCTTCCTGGTCGCGGCTCCGTACGTGAACCTCGGCCGCTTCCGCCTGTTCGCGCAGGGCCCGGAGTATTCGGCGCGGACGATCCGGCTGGTGCAGGAGTCGCTGGTCATCGACATGCTGAGCCCGCTCACGCTGAACTGGGCGCAGCAGGCGAAGTGGGACGCGAACGCCGAGACCTTCACGGACGCGGACTTCCAGCGCTACCGCGACTCGGGGATCAACGTCTTCCATGTCGCGTTCGGGATGGGCGGCATCGACCCGTACACGACCGTGCTGCACCACATCGCCGCGCAGAACAGCTTCATTGCCGGCAACAGCGAGCGGTTCATGCGGATCGACAGCGCCGCGGACTTCGAGCGGGTGAAGGCGTCCGGCAAGGTCGGCATCCTGATCGGCGTCCAGAACAGCTCGCATTTCCGCCGGCCGGATGACGTGAACACGTTCCACGCACTGGGCCAGCGCGTATCACAGCTCACGTACAACTCGCGCAACCTGATCGGCAGCGGCTCGACCGAGCGCAGCGACGGCGGCCTGAGCGACTTCGGCGTGCGCATCATCGAGCGGATGAACGAGGTCGGCATGGCCGTCGACACGAGCCACTGCGGCGACCGCACGACGCTCGACGCCTGCGAGGTCTCGAAGAAGCCGGTGCTGATCACGCACTCCAACGCCCGCTCACTGGTGAACGGTCATCCGCGCACCAAGGCGGACGAGGCGATCCGCGCGATGGCGAAGACGGGCGGCGTCATGGGCATCACGGGCGTGCGCAACTTCGTGCGTCACGTCGAGCCGACCACGATCGAGCACTACATCGATCACTTCGACTATGTCCGGGACCTGATCGGCGTAGAGCACCTCGGCATCGGCAGCGACATCGACCTGGACGGCTATGACGACATGCCGCCCGAGGACTACGCGCGGCTCAAGGCCGGCTACAAGGACAGCTACGCGTTCCGCGACAAGATCGACATCGAGGGCATCGATCACCCGAAGCGCATGTTCGACGTGACCGAGGCGCTCATCCGCCGCGGCTACAGCGACGACTCGATCCGGGGCATCCTCGGCGGCAACTTCGCGCGCGTGCTGTCGGAGATCTGGGCGCCGGGCACGGCAACGCCCGCGCAGTAACGGTTGGTCGTAGTTCCTGGCTGGTCCATATCCACAACGGAGGGATCCGATGCGACGTCCGTGGCATCCGGCAGGGCTGAAGGCACTGGGTTTGTCGATGCTCCTCGCGGCAGCGCCGCTGGGTGCGCAGACGCCGGAGCTGAACGTACCGGCCAGACGCGGGCCAACGGACGCCGCGGAGCTGGAAGCGTTCCTCGACGGCGTGATGGTCGCGCACATGCGCGACAAGCACATCGCCGGTGCCACGGTCTCCGTGGTTCGTGACGGCGAGCTGCTCCTGTCGAAGGGGTATGGCTGGGCGAACGTCGGCGAGCGCAAACCGGTCGACCCCGACCGCACGATGTTCCGCATCGGCTCGGTCACCAAGCTGTTCACGTGGACGGCCGTGATGCAGCTCGCCGAGGCAGGGCGCATCGATCTCGATGCCGACGTGAACACCTACCTCGACTTCGAGATCCCTGCGACGTACGACGAGCCGATCACCATGCGGCACATCCTGTCGCACACGCCGGGCTTCGAGGAGGACTCGCGCGATCTGTTCACGAAGGACTCGACTGCGCTCGAGCCACTGGGGCAGTGGCTGGCGAATCACATCCCGGCGCGCGTCCGGCCGCCGGGCCGCTACTCGGCCTACTCGAACTATGCGACCGCACTGGCGGGCTACGTCGTGGAGCGCGTGGCCGGCGTCCCGTACGACGAGTACATCGAGCAGCACATCCTCGAGCCGCTCGGGATGACGTACACCACCTCGCGGCAGCCGCTGCCTGCGAACCTCGTCGAGCACATGTCAGAGGGCTACCGGTGGGCGAACGGCACATTCGAGGACGAGCCGTTCGAGCTCATCACCGGCGCCGCGCCCGCCGGCTCGATCAGCGCGAGTGCCTCCGACATGGCGAGGTTCATGCTCGCGCACCTGAACGGCGGCGAGCTGGACGGTCGGCGTATTCTGAGCAACGAAACGGCGGCGATGATGCACGCGCGCGGGTTCGAGCACGACCCGCGCCTGCCCGGCTGGGCGCTCGGCTTCTACGAGAGCTCGAGCCATGGCGTGCGCATCATCGGGCACGGCGGTGACACGCAGTGGTTCCACTCGGACCTCGCCCTGATCCCGGAGGACAACCTCGGGGTCTTCGTCTCGTACAACACCGACACGGGCGGCGAGGTCAGCTTCGCGGCGTTCATGCAGGCGTTCCTCGACCACTACTATCCCTCGACGCCGCCACCGGTCGTGCTGACCGACGAGCACAAGGAGCAGGCGGCGCGCGTCGCGGGGTCGTACCAGTTCAACCGGATGTCCTATACGACCTGGCAGAAGGCGGCGGGCCTGATGGGCGACGTGAAGGTACGCCCGGACGGAGACGGTGCGATCGTCGTCGGGGTTCTCGGCGATCCGATGCGCATGGTCCCCGTGGGGCCGCTGCTGTACCGCGAGGAGCTGGGCCATGGCCTGCTCGCGTTCGCGGAGGACGAGAGCGGCAACATCACGCACGCGTTCATCGGGATGGCGCCGATGATGGCGCTCGAGCGGCTGGCCTGGTACCAGTCGCCGACGCTCCACCAGATCCTGCTGGGTCTGTGCGCCGTCATCTTCCTCGCGACGATCATCGCCGCAGTGCGCCGCTTCTTCCGCGTCCGGTGGGGGCATCCGCGACCGGAGGACGAGCTGCGTGGCCGCGCGCTGACTGTCGGGATCTCGCTGCTCAACGTCGCGTTCCTGGTCACGCTGGCCGTGCTCGCGTCCGACTTCTGGTCGCTGCTCTCGTCGCCGTTCACCGACCTGCAGATCGCGCTCGCGCTGCCGGTCATCGCGGGACTGCTCACGATCGGCGCCATCGTGGTCGCCGTGCGGCACTGGCGCAGCGGAGCAGGGACGCTCAGTGCGCGGGTCACCTACTCGGTCGTGATCGCGGCGAGCCTGGTGTTCATGTGGTCGCTCAACATGTGGAATCTGCTGGGGTGGAGGTTCTAGATGGTCCAACGTGGCGGGATCGGGCGGAGGGCGGCGGTGCGCGGCGCGCGGTCGAGGCTCGGGTCGCGGGGTCGCCTGCCGTTGACCCTCGCTCTGTTCGTCTGGCTGGCTGCGGGTGGCGCGCATGCGCAGGCGCACGCGAACCCGAGGACGATCGGCCAGGACGAGCTGCGCGCGTTCGATCAGTATGTCGAGCGCGCGGTGCGCGACTGGAACGTGCCCGGGCTCGCGATCGCGCTGGTGCACGGTGACTCGATGATCTTCGCGCGCGGGTACGGCGTGCGAGAGGTCGGCCGCCCGGATCGCGTCGACGAGCACACGCGCTTCGCGATCGGCTCGACGACCAAGGCAATGACGACGGCCGCGGTCGCGATGCTGATCGACGAAGGCAAGCTCTCCTGGGACGACCGCGTGATCGAGTACATCCCGGAGCTGCGCCTGTACGACCCGTACGCGACGCGCGAGCTGACCGTGCGCGACCTGCTGACCCACCGGACCGGTCTGCCGGGCACGGACTTCTACTGGGGCGCGGCCGGGTACACGATCGAGGAGATGATCCCGCGGCTCGAGCACGTCGAGCCGGTCGCGTCCTTCCGCACGCAGTGGATCTACCAGAACGTGGTGTACGCACTGGCCGGCGAGCTGGTCGAGCGCGTATCAGGGCGGCCGTGGCACGAATTCGTGCGCGAGCGGATCTTCGTGCCGCTCGGCATGAACGAGACCGAGCCGCTCGACGGCGACATCCTGCAGAAGCCGAACGTCGTATCACCGCACAACGCGCGCGGCGACAGCCTGTTCGTCGTGCCGCAGCGGAGCGTCGACAACGTCGCGTCGGTCGGGTCGGTGTGGTCGAGCGTGGCGGACATGTCGAAGTGGATGCGCTTCATGCTGGACAGCGCCCGCGTGAACGGCAGGCCGCTGATCCGGCCGGAGACGTTTCGCGAGATCGTGACCCCGGAGGTCCGGGCGCCGCTCTCGATCTACACGTCGCTGGAGCTCGTGAAGCCGTACGCGCTGATGTACGCGCTGGGCTGGTTCGTGCACGATTTCGATGGCGACATCGTCTGGATGCACACCGGCAGCATCAACGGCCTGAGCGCGATCGTCGGGCTGCTGCCGCGTCACCGCTTCGGCGTCGTCGTGCTGGTGAACCGGGACCACGCGGAGCTGCGCCACGCGCTGATGTACCGCGCCTTCGACCTGGCGCGTGGCACGGTCGGCCGGGACTGGAGCACCGACGTCCGCAGGCTCCTCGAGACAGAGGCGCGCCGGGCTGCGCAGGCCGCATCGTCGCCGGCGCCCGCATCACTCCCGCTGGCCGCGTACGCCGGATCGTACTCGCACCCCGGATACGCCGACCTGCAGGTGCGCCTGGACGGCAACACGCTGCGGGCACGCGTCAACGACGGGCCGGAGTACCCGCTCACGCACCAGTCCCACGATGCGTTCCGGGCCGGCGCGCCCGGCGGCGGCGGTGGCTACACGCTCGTGTTCGATCCGGACGGCCTGGGGGGCGTGTCGGGCGTTCGGATGTCCGGCATCCTCTTCCGCAGGGTCGACGGGGGGAGGTAGCCCTTCCGGGCTCCGTCCGACAGGCAGGCCGGGGGATCTCCGGCTCGTCCGGGCACCGGCGGCGCGTTACTATCCCCACATGGAACGCGCCTTCGGTGCTCTGACGGAGCAGGAGCTGACGGAGCTGGGCATCGCGATCGGCCGCGAGCTCGCCGGAATCGCGCGAGGCGTGGTCGTAGCACTCCGCGGCGAGCTCGGGGCGGGGAAGTCGGTGCTTGCGCGGGCGATCGCGCGCGGTGCCGGCGTCGACGCGCCGATGCCGTCGCCCACCTTCAATCTCGTCTTCCGCTACACTACGCCTTCCGGGCGCACCGTCGCACACCTCGACCTCTACCGGCTCGACGATCCCGACGACGTGTGGGAGCTCGGCTGGGAAGAGCTGAGTGACGGCGACGAGATCACGCTGGTGGAGTGGCCGGAGCGTGCCGGCGATCTCCTGCCCGCCGACCGCTGGGACATCCTACTGCGGCACGGCGCCCTGCCCGAGCTGCGCTCCATCACCATCGAGGCCGTCGGTGATGCACCGCCGATTCCGGTCCCGCTCGCCGAACGCACGTGGGGCGCGGAGGCGGGATGAGCGCCGAGCGGTTCGTCCTGGCCTTCGATACCGCGACGGCGCCCGGCGGCGTGGCCATCGGTCGCGGGACCGACGTGCTCGTCGAGGTCACCCTCGGCATCGCGGAGCGTCACTCGGAGCTGCTCCTCCCCGCGATCGACTTCGCGCTGAATGCTGCGCACGTCTCGATGGACGAGGTCGATGCGATCGTGTGCGGTTGCGGCCCGGGATCCTTCACCGGCGTCCGCATCGCCGCCGCGACCGCGAAGGGACTCGTGCACGCGCGCGGTATCCCGCTGTACGCCTACTCCTCGCTCCTTGCCACTGCCCGTGCAGCCGCGACGGCAGACGGCACCGTCTGCGCACTGTTCGACGCGCGGCGCGGTGAGGCGTTCGGAGGGTGCTGGCGCTTCGAGGGAGGGGCGAGCGAGACACTGCTTCCACCAATGGCCGATGACGTGGTGTCGATCGTCGAGCGGCTCCGCGCACACGACCCGTTGTTCGTGGGCAATGGCGCGGAGCGCAACCGCGCGCGCATCGAGGAGCTCGGCGGTCGCGTCGCACACGACGCGGTGGGCGGGTGTGCCGGTGCACTCGTGCGGATCCACGCGCTGAACGAGGATGCCACGCCGGTCGATGCGGCGCACTGGCAGCCGGATTACGTGCGCGCGCCGCACGTCACGGTTCCGCGCGACATGCGTGGCGGCGGCAGGCCGGGGGCGGCGCATGCCGCGTCGCCGTCCGCCGACGCGCGCGGAGGCCCACAGTGACGAGCACGGAGCGGACGGCCCCGGGGTCGCTGCCCCCCGACGTCGTCATCCGTGCGATGACATCCGCGGACCTGCCGACGGTGTTCGACATCGAGATCAACAGCTACTCGATGCCGTGGGGCGACGAGACGTTCCGCGGGCTCCTGCGCAGACGCGATGCGGAAGCGCTGGTCGCCGAGCAGCACGGTGCGGTGATTGGCTACGCGATCTACTGGTGGGTCGCGGACCAGGCCGAGCTGGGCAACGTGGCCGTCACCGCCACCGCGCGCGGGCAGGGTGTCGGTGCGGCACTCGTGAATGCTGTGCTCGCGCGCGCCGGCCGCCGCGGTGTGCGCGAGGTGTTCCTGGAGGTGCGACCGTCGAACCGTGTCGCGCAGCGGCTCTACGAGCGACTCGGGTTCGTTCCGGTCGGCGTACGCCGCAACTACTACGCGAGGCCTACCGAGGACGCACTCGTCATGCGACGGGTGCTGGAGGAATAAGCCATGTCGTCATTCCCGATCCATCGCCCGCGCCGGCTGCGCCGCACGGAAGCGCTGCGCGGCCTGGTGCGCGAGACCGTCGTCCGCCCGCAGGACCTCGTCCTGCCGCTCTTCGTCATTCCCGGAACCGGCGTGCGGCGTCCCGTCAGCTCGATGCCCGGCGTCTTCAACACGTCCGTGGACGAGGCGGTCCGCGACGCCCGCGAGGCGTTCGAGCTGGGCATACCCGCCGTGCTGCTCTTCGGCATTCCGCCGCACAAGGACGACAAGGCGAGTGGCGCATTCGGCGAGGACGGGATCGTGCAGCAGGCGGTGCGCGCGATCAAGCGGGAGCTGCCGGAGCTGCTCGTGATCACCGACGTCTGCCTCTGCGAGTACACGTCCCACGGACACTGCGGCATCGTGCGCAACGGCACGGTCGCCAACGACGAGACGCTCGAGCTGCTCGCGAGGCAGGCCGTGCATCATGCGCGCGCGGGCGCGGACGTGGTTGCACCCAGTGACATGATGGACGGCCGCGTCGGCGTGATCCGCGCAACACTGGACGAGGAGGGATTCGCCGACACCGCGATCCTCGCGTACTCGGCGAAGTACGCGTCAGCCTTCTACGGCCCCTTCCGCGAGGCCGCGCAGAGCGCGCCGCAGTTCGGTGACCGGCGGGCCTACCAGATGGATCCGCCGAACGCGGAGGAGGCGATCCGCGAGGTGGCGCTCGATATCGAAGAGGGCGCCGATATGGTCATGGTCAAGCCCGCGCTCGCCTACCTCGACATCATCCGCCGCGTAAAGGACGAGTTCGGCTATCCCCTCGCCGCGTACCACGTCTCGGGCGAGTACTCGATGATCATGGCGGCCGGCCAGCTCGGCTGGCTCGATGCGGAGCGCGCCATGGCCGAGGCGATCACGTCGATCCGTCGCGCAGGCGCGGACGTGGTGATCACGTACTGGGCGCGGGAGATGGTGCGGTACGCGGAACGGCGGGCGTAGGGCCCGGGCCGCAGCCCGGGCCCGGTTCGCAGGCCGGGCCAGGCCTACGGCAGCAGTGGCGCCACCAGCTCCGGTCTCCAGCTGACGCGGAACCACGGATTCCAGTTGTGCTGGACGTCTTTGGGCGGGTCCGCGACGACGAGCGCCATGAAGTCGCGGTCGTAGCGCATGCTCCAGTTCACGCCACCCTCCACCTCGAAGGCGCCCAGGCGGTGGAGGTAGTTCCCGCCGATCGTCAGCTCGACCTGGTGGCGCGCCTCGCCGTAGCGGCGGCTGAAGTAGCGGTAGTAGGTGTCGTCGTCGTAGCGCGTGCGCTCGATGAAGATGCCCGCGCGCGAACGCTGACGGTAATGATCGAAGCCGAGCGTCTGCGCGTCGGAGCCCGGGCCGACCGCGGCGCCGAGGATCTGGCCGCGGTGCGTGTGCCCCTGGCGCACCGCGTTGTGCGTGTACATCGAGAAGTCGCCGTGGCCGAGGAACGTCGGCTTGCTGAGGCCGAGGTGCACCAGCTCGCCCCAGAAGCTCGACATGCTCCGGCCGTGCTGGATCAGCTTCTGGAAGCCGAGCGCGTACGCCTGCGTCCAGTCCGGCTCGCGGAAGATGTCTTCCAGGTTGTACGGCGTATCCTCGCGACTCCACTCGCCGAACACCTCGAAGCCGCTCTCCGGCAGCACGAAGCGCCCGTACAGGAAGCCGATTGCGTTTCCCCTCCGGTTGCCGCCGCCCGTGAAGAAGGGCGAGTCCCACGTCATCTCCAGCAGCCCGCCGATCCCCGCCTCGCCGAAATCCTCGACATCGTGGTAGACGCGGGCGAAGCCGAACTGCAGCCCCGGTATGAAGTGCGGTGCGAAGCCGACCTGGAACCCCGTGATGACGTGCTGGTCGTTCGTCACGTCACCGTCGAAGTAGTCGGACTCCGAGACCTGCCCCCAGAACGAGTTGATCTCGATATCGGTGATCCAGGCACTGAACGGCCGCACGCTCACGAACGCGTGCGGGAAGCCGGGCGCCGTGTTGCTCATCATGAGCGGGAACAGGCGCGTCGAGCCCACCCACATGTTCGCGGTCGAGAACCCGGCCGAGACCGGCCCGTACTCGGCCTGGATGCGCGTGGCGCCCCACTGGAACTCGGACCACCCGCTCGAGCCGAAGCGCTTGGGGAGGTCGATTGAGAAGTGATACGGGTTCGCCCACTGGGAGCGACCCGCCCAGTTCGTCTCCGGGACCGGGAAGAAATCGTTCTGCTGGTACGTGAGCCGTGGGGCGAACACCGCCGAGAACCACTTCCAGCGCGCCGCGATGCCGAAGTCCACGGCCGCGTTCAGCCCGACCGTCTCGACCAGGCCGCCGTTGTTGCGCTCGCGCGGATACTCCGTGTGGATCGTGAAGCGGCTGCTCGGCGCGAGGATCTCGAACATCGTCGAGTCCCGGGGCGGCACCCAGTCCCGCAGCAGCGGGATCGAGTCGAGGCAGACGAGGTGCTCGTCCTGCTCCCGGTAGAAGAACATCGGCGTGCGCTCGAGGGCGCCCCGGATCGCGGCCGCACGCAGGAGGTCGCCGCGGGCGTCGTCGAATGACAGGCGCACTCGCGTCTGCTCCGTGCATTGCGCCTGTGCCGCGCCGGCCGTGCCGGCGAGGAGTCCTGCCAGGAAGAATGCCGTGAAGCGGTGCTTCATGCGCTGCCCCTGCTGAAGTAAAACGAGGCCGGAAAGTGCCCGGGGGCCGGGGCCCGTGCAAGTCTCGGCCCGAACCTCGGAAAAAGCTATCGAAACCCCCGAAAAGTATGTGCTGGCGCGACCGGCTGATCCGGTCCTAAATTCAAGCAACCCGAAGAGATCCCCGCTCGCGGCGTGCAGATCGTGCGACGACGACGCTGTCTTGCACCATTCTCGATTGGAGAGAGCACGTGATCGGAAACGAGCGCCGTGGAACGGCCCGCCTGACGGTCTCCCTGGTACTGCTCAGCGTGACTGCCACCCCAGCGATCGCACAGGTGGTGCAGGACACGCTTGCCTCCCGCACCCATGTCGTGCGACGCGGTGACACCCTCTGGGACATCGCGCAGAGGTATCTCGCGGACCCCTTCAAGTGGCCGCAGATCTACGACCTGAATACCAGCATCATCGCGGACCCGCACTGGATCTACCCGAACCAGGAGCTCGTGCTTCCGGGCTCGCTGCTGCGGCGCGACCTGCCCGAGGTGACAGGCGAGCCGGACGTTCTGGGCATGCCGGTCAGCTATGAGGCCGAGGACGTCCTCGAGCCGGATGAGCGGGCCACTGTGATCGCGGACCTGGATCTGCGCCAGCCGCTCATGACGCCGACAGAGTATCTCGGGCTGCCGTGGCTCGCCGATCCGCGGACGCTGCCCTGGGCCGGTCGGGTCGTCGGGGTGATGGATCCGGCGGTGCGCGAGCTGGACATGCCGACGATGCTGAAGCCGTACGACAAGGTGCACGTCGGCCGGCTGACGCAGACGATCGTGCCGGGCGATACGCTGCAGGTCGTGCGGCTGGGCCGCCTGGTGCGCGGGGCGCAGCACATCATCCGGCCGCTTGCGCTGCTGGAGGTCGATTCGGTCGGCGAGGACGGCGCGGTCGCGCACGTGGTGCGGATGTACGGCGAGGCGCGACGCGACGACCCGGTGCTGGTCGCGGGCGTGCCGCCGTCGCTCGCGGCGGGCGAGAAGGCGCCGGTGCAGGCGGGGCCGGAGGGTGAGCTGATCGCGATGATCGAGGAGCAGCCGCTCTACGGCACGACGGACATCGGCTTCGTCACGCTCGGGGCGGGTGCGGTCTCGATCGGAGACGAGCTGGAGGTGTACATACCGCGGCATCGCGCGAACGCGGCCGATGTGGTGCCCGCCCAGCGTGTGGGCACGGTCCGCGTCGTCCGTGTCGACGATGCGGCGGCGACGGTGCGCGTGCTGGCGGTCGACAATGCGGGACTCGAGGCCGGGCTGCCGGTCCGGCTCGTTCAGACGATCCGCTGACCGCATGCGGCCACGGCCGCACAACGGGGAAGCAGGCCGAAACGGGCGCCCCCGGGCGCCCGTTTCTGTTACGGAGGCGTATTGGTCACGATTCTGCACGGCGTAGCGCTGCTTGGCTATCTCGCCGTGGGCGTACTGCAGACCGTCTCGTTTGCGCGGGGACGTGCGGACGTGCCGCGCGGCGCGACCGCGCTCGTCGGCGCTGCCGTGCTGGTGCAGCTCGGCGCGCTCGTCGCGTTCGCGCTCCGCTTCGGTGAGCTGCCGCTCGTCGGGCTCGGTCCGTCGCTGTCCACGCTTGCCTTCCTGATCGCGCTGTTCCTGCTGTTCGCGACGCTCGCGAGCGACGCACGCCCCGTCGGCCTCGTGCTGCTCCCCGTCATCGTCGCGCTGCTCGGCGCCGCGCTCCTGACGGGTGTGCGCCCGACCGGCGAGCCGCTCGCGTTCAGCGGCGCGTGGTTCTCGTTCCACGTCGTCCTCGCCTTCGTCGGCGTGGCGGGCTTCGCGTTCGCGTTCGCTGCGGGGCTGCTCTACCTGCTGCAGTTTCGCGAGCTGAAGTCGAAACGCTTCGGCCGGATCTTCCGCTTCTTCCCGGCGCTGCACACGCTCGACCGGCTCGGCCGCGGCTCTGCGGTCGTCGGGTTCTGCGCGCTGACTGCGGGACTGATGCTCGGCTGGGCCTGGACGATCCGGTTCCGTGGCACGTTCGCGATGGACGACCCGCAGGTGATCTGGGGCGCACTCACGTGGGTGATCTTCGCGGGTGTGCTCGGCGCACGCATCGGCGGCCCGGGCAGCAACCGGCGCGCAGCACTCGTCAGCGTCTGGGGCTTCGCGCTCGTCGTACTCGCCTACGTCGTCCTCCGCCTCGCGCAGGCGGGCGGCGCCGCGTTCCTGTAGGAGGAGCGGTGGCCGTACACGTCGTCGGGCTGAGTCACCACACCACGCCGCTGCCGATCCGCGAGCGCGTGGCGCTCGAGGCAGCGGAGCTGGATGACGCGCTGCACTCGCTGCACTACGCGGGCGCCGCGGAGGTCGTGATCCTCTCGACCTGCAACCGGACCGAGATCTATGCCCGCGACGGGGCGGATGCTGCAGCGGTCGATGCCGCCCGGGACTTCCTGTGCACGCGCGGTGGGCTGAGCGACGACGATGCGGCACGCTTCGTCTACACGCGCAGTGAGGACGAGGCGGCGCGCCACCTCTTCCGCGTCGTCTCCGGCATCGATTCGCTCGTGCTCGGCGAGCCACAGATCCAGGGGCAGGTCCGCAGCGCATACGAGCTGGCGGCCCGGCAGAACGGGCGCGGGCGGCCGGCGGGACCGATCCTGTCGCGGCTGTTCGAGACCGCACTGTCCGTGGGCGGGCGCGTCCGCGCAGAGACGCAGCTGGGCGCGGGCGCCGCGTCCGTGCCCTCGGCCGCGGTTGCGCTCGCACGGAAGATCTTCGGCTCGCTGGAGGGGCGCAGCACCGTGATCGTCGGTGCCGGCGAGATGAGTGAGCTGGCGCTGCAGTGCCTGCTCGACGAGGGCGTGAGCGGCGTCGTCGTCGCGAACCGCACGGCGCAACGTGCCGAAGCCCTGGTCGCGAAGTACGGCGGCGCGGCCGCCACATTCGACCGCCTGCCGGAGCTGCTGCGCACGGCGAGCATCGTCGCATGTGCAACGGCCGCCCCGCACCACGTCATTACGGCGGAGATGGTGGCCCGCGCCTTTCGCGAAGGCCGCAGGGACCCCATGCTCCTGCTCGACATCGCGCTGCCACGCGACGTCGAACCGGCCGCGGGATCCATTGACGGTGTTTTCCTGTACGACGTCGACGATCTCCAGCAGGTCGTGGACAGCACGCTCGCACAGCGGCGCGGCGAGATCGAGCGGGCGGACACGATCATCGGTGATGGTGTCGCGGAGTTCATGACGTGGTACCGCGGCCGCAGCGTGGTGCCCGTCATCCAGGCCCTGCGCGGTCATGCGGAGCGGCTGCGGCAGGCCGAGCTCGAGCGCGTGCTGCGCTCGGCGAACCTGGACCCGGAGACGGCCGCGACCGTCGACGTGCTGACAAAGCAGCTGCTCAACAAGATCCTGCATGCGCCGACCACCCGACTGCGCGAGGCCGCGAAGGACGGCCGGGAGGGTGAAGTTGCAGAGGCGGCGCGCTATCTTTTCGGGCTGGACGAGATCGGGGGGACGGACTGAGTGGCCCCGCGGCCCGCAGCTCGACCCGTGAATACGAACCAGAAAGGACTTCCGTGTCCCAGAAAAAAGCGCTGATAACGGGCGGGGCCGGATTCATCGGCAGCCACGTCGCGGACCGCTTCCTCGCCGAGGGATACGCGGTGTGGATCCTCGATGACCTGTCGTCGGGGAAGCGCGAGAACATTCCGGCCGGCGCGACGTTCGTGCAGGGCGACATCCGGAGCGCGGCGGTCACCGACGTGTTCCGCGAGGCGGGCGGCTTCGACGTCGTCAGTCATCATGCCGCGCAGATCGACGTGCGCATCTCGGTATCGGACCCGCGGCGCGATGCGTCGATCAATGTCGACGGGTTCCTGAACGTGATCGAGGCGGCACGCACGTTCGGCTGCGGCCGCTTCGTGTTCGTCTCGTCGGGCGGTGTCGTGTACGGCGAGCCGGACGTGCGACCGACTCCGGAGACGGCGCCCAAGCTGCCGCTCTCTCCGTACGGCGTGACGAAGCTCGTCGCGGAGCAGTACCTGCACTACTACCGCTCGATCCATGGCATGCACGCCGTCGCGCTGCGCTACTCGAACGTGTACGGTCCGCGGCAGGACCCGCACGGGGAGGCGGGTGTGGTGGCGATCTTCTCGAACCGGCTGCGTGACGGCGAGCCGGTCACGATCTTCGGCGACGGCGAGCAGACGCGCGACTACGTGTACGTGGGCGACGTCGCGGAAGCGAACTACCTCGTGGCGACAGCACCGCTCGAGGCGATCGAGCGCACGCTGCCGGACCCGCAGGGTGCGGAAGCGCTCGATGTATATGCATTCAACGTCGGCACGAGCACGGAGACCAGCGTGAACGAGCTTGCAAGGCTGCTGATGAAAGTGTCGGGACGAACCGTCGAGACGAAGTATGCGCCGGCGCGGCCCGGCGAGGTGCAGCATTCGTGCATTGCGACGGACAAGCTGAAGTCGCTTGGCTGGCAGTGCGGCGTCACGATCGAGGAGGGGCTCGGTCGCACGTATCGTCACATCGCGCAGGAGGTGGCGCGGTGATCGCGATGCTGCAGATGGCATCTCCGAACCTCACGCTGTTTCTCAACTCGCTCACGACCATCATCGTCCTGTCGGTGACGGCTGTATTCTCCCTCGTGAGCTGGATCATCATCTTCTGGAAGTGGGGCCAGTTCCGTCGCGTGCGGCGCGACGGCGAGCGCTTCGGCGCCGCACTCGAGCGTGTACAGCGTCTCGACGACGCGTACAAGGCGGTGATGCGGCTTCCGGAGACGGCGTACACGCGCGTCTTCCGGCAGGGCGCCAACTTCTTCAGCGAGCTGCGTCCGGGCGCGCTGCGCGAGGACGCCGGCCCGCAGCCCGGGCTCAGCGAGACGCAGCTCAACGCGCTCTGGCTGGTGCTCGAGAAGGTGCAGGAGGAGGAGCGCGATGCACTGGCGGGCGGGCTCGTGTGGCTCGCGATCGTCGCAGTGACCGCACCGCTGCTCGGTCTGCTGGGCACCGTGCTCGGCGTCATGAACTCGTTCATGGGCGTCGCGACGACGGGCACGGCGAACATCGCGGCAGTGGCGCCCGGTATCGCCGAGGCGCTGATCACGACGGCGGGCGGTCTCGTTGCGGCGATCCCGGCGGCGATCGCGTACAACTACTTCACGAACCGGCTGAACCGCTTCAGCGGAGAGATGGAGGGTTTCGCGAGCGAGTTCATCGGCACGCTGGCACGCGAGGGCAGGCTGTGATGCGGACCGCGACGTCGCATCCATCACTCTGCATACACGCCGGGTGCGTGATGGCACACGGTGCAGCGCAGAGCAGGAGGGACAGCGTATGCTGCAGATGAACCGCCGGCACCGCAACCGGCGTCCGGTCAACGCGGAGATCAACATCACGAACCTGGTCGACGTCGCGTTCGTGCTGCTGATCATCTTCATGATCACCGCGCCGATCCTGCAGGGTGGCGTCGAGGTCGAGCTGCCGCGCTCGAGCGCGTCGCCGATCACGGCGTCGGAGGCCGTGATCGTCTCGATCGCGAGCGATGGTCGCGTGTTCCTCGACCAGGTCGAGGTCACGGAGGCGGAGTTCCCGACCGCGTTCGCCGCGTTCATGGGTGACCAGGCGGGCGATCGGCCCGTCTTCGTGAAGGGCGACCGCAACGTCCCCTACGGTCGCGTCATGGAAGTGTTCGGCATGCTCAAGGACCTCGACGTACGCAACGTGTCGATGGTCGTGGAGTCGAAGGAGTCGTAGTGGCCCGACGTCGCACCGGCTTCGGCTCGTTCGACACGCCGCCCGACGCCGCGCTCGCAGCCGTCGGGCCGAGCGTCAACGTGGGTGGTGCGAGCGCCGCGCGGCTCGGCGATGCGGTGCGTAAGCGGCGCGCGCGTCCGTCGAAGGGCAGTGTGTTCCTGTCGCTGCTCACGCACGGCGGAGTCGCGGCCGCGTTCTGGGTTGCCGGTCTGACGGTGACGGACCAGCTGCCGGAGTTCGAGGTCTACCGCGTCGAGCTGGTCTCGCCGCCGCCGCAGGTGGAGGGTGAGCCGGAGCCGGTCACGCCGACGCAGCCCGTCGTCGAGCAGCCGGAGCCGCCCGAGCCGGAAGTCCAGCAGACCGAGCCGCAGCCGCAGGTGCAGACGCAGTCGGCGGTGCAGCAGGAAATTCCGCGCAAGGTCGAGGAGCCGAAGCCGGCACAGGGGAACAACCCCGAGCCCGTCGAGGTAGGCGGTGAGGGCGCAAACGTCCGTATCGAGGGCCAGGAGTTCCCCTTCCCGGAGTACCTCGAGAACATCGTGCTGCAGCTCCCCCGCTACCTGCGCTGGAGCGGCGCGCCGAACCTCTCGGCCACGGTGATCTTCTACATCGCCTCGGACGGCTCCGTCGGCGGCCTGCGCCTCGACCGGCAGAGCGGCAACTTCAACTTCGATCTCGAGGCGATGAGCGCGGTGGAGCAGGCAGGGCGACGCGGCGCATTTGGTCCGCTGCCGGAAGGGTATCAGGGCGACCGGCTGTGGCTGAGGTTTACGTTCCTGCCACCCGGCTGATTGCCTGCACGGCGGGTGACGGGCGGCGGGTGATGGGTGAGGGTGGGGGGCACTTCGGGAGGAGAGACGGGTGGTTGGGGCGGCGGGTGATGGGTGAGGCGGGCGTGGCGCTCGCGCGTGGCGCTCGCTGGTGCGGAAACAGCGGGAGTGATGCGGGCGGGAATGCGGGGGACGGTCCGGCCCTCTGTGGGCTCGGTGTTCGCCGTGGTGACGATGTTCACGGTCTTGGAACGTCTGTAATCCTGGTGATGAGGCCGGGCGATTGAATGGAATCATTGCACAGGATTGAGAACCGGATGATGCGCGTTATTGGGGCACGGATCTGGGTTGCGCTGGGGTTGCTGGTCGGTACCGCTGCTGCGGTGGCGGCGCAGGACCCGGAGGCGCCGAAGGGGATCGAGCTGGCCGCGCAGTATCAGACGCGGACGCAGCCGCTCCTCGCGGTGCGGCCGCTGGGTGCGCCCGTCGACCTGGTCGGCACGGCACAGACGATACAGGAGATCCTGACGCGCGACCTCGACTACAGCGATCGGTTCCGGATCTTCGAGACGCCGTCGTCGCTCGCGTCGGGGCCGATCGATTACGCGGCGTGGAACAGCGCACGGGTCGTGTACGTCGTGGACGGCAGCGTCGAGCCGTCGGGTGACGGTGGCTTCTCGCTGCGTGTCACGGTTCACGACATCCCGTATGCGGAGGCAAAGCCGACGCGCACGTACGCACTGCCGAGTTCGGACGATCCCGACTTCCGCATGGCGGTGCACGCCGTGTCGGACGAGATCGTACGCGACATCACGGGCGAGCCCGGCGCAGCCGCGACGCGCATCGTTTTCGTGCGCCAGAACCGCGGCAGCAATGACCTGATGATCGTCGACAGCGACGGCGAGAATCTGCGCCGGCTGACCGGTACCGAGGGACTGATCTACTCGCCTGCGTGGGCGCCGGACGGCAGCCGGATCGCGTACACGCTGCAGGGCGAGGGTACGTCGCAGCTCTTCGAGCGGGACATGCGCACCGGCCGCATTCGCACGCTGCCGGCGCCTCGCTCGCAGCTGATCATGACGCCGGAATACAGCCGCGACGGCTCGAAGCTCGCGTTCGCGGCGAGCATCAACGACCAGGTCGAGCTGTTCGAGGCGGACGTCGCGACCGGCCGCTTCCAGCAGATCACGCGCGGCCCTGCATACAGCTTCTCGCCGTCGTACTCCCCCGACGGCACGCGCATCGCCTTCAACTCGAACCGGCTCGGCAACCCGCACATCTACGTGATGCCGTCGGGTGGCGGCGGTGCGACCCTGATCACGCCGTTCGTCTCCGGCCAGCGCGGCTACTACACGTCGCCGCAGTGGGCGCCGAGCGGTACACAGATCACCTTCCATGGCCACTGGAACTCGCGCGGCACGTACCACGTGTTCGTCGCCGATGCGAACCGGCCGCTTTCCCAGATCCGCCAGCTCACGACCGAGGGCAACAACGAGGATCCGAGCTGGGCGCCCGACGGACGCCATATCGTGTATACGGCATCTGGCGGAGGCCGCAACGGGTTGTATGTTGTTGACGTTCAGTCCGGACGGGTGCGTCAGCTCGCCCAGGGAGCGGGCCTGCGCATGGCGGACTGGTCGCCGACGCTCGTGAGGACTAGCGGGCTCTCGAGCGGGCAGTAAACGGGGAGCAGCAAACAATCACCAGAGGGAGGAGTGAGGATGCTTCGACGTGCCGTGCTGTTCTCGATGCTCGTCGCGACTGCGGCGGCGTGCTCACGTAACGAGCCGCCACAGGAGCCGATCCCGCCGACGTTGCCGGATACCGCCGGTGAGGGTGCCCGGCGTGCTGCCGAGCAGGCGCGCCAGGACTCGATCCGCCGCGCCGAGGAGGAGCGTCGTGCCGCGGAGGCAGCGACCGCCCGCGCGCGGTCGATTCTCGAGGAGATGGTCTTCTTCGATTACGACGACTCGAACCTGCGTCCGGACGCGCAGGAAGCACTCGCCCGCAAGGTTGCGGTGCTGCGCGCGAACCCGAACGTGACGCTGCGCATCACGGGTCACGCCGACGAGCGCGGCTCGATCGAGTACAACCTCGCGCTCGGCCTGCGCCGCGCGAACTCGGTCCGTGACTACCTCACGGGCTTCGGCATCAGCGCGAGCCGGTTCACGACGGAGACCATGGGCGAGGACCGCCCGCTGGATCCGGCGAGCAACGAGACCGCCTGGGCGCGCAACCGCCGTGCGGAGTTCACGATCACCGGCGGCGGCGAGCGCCTGGTCGCACCGGGTATGTAGGATGGTGGTCGGGGGGCCGGTGCATCTTGGGGAGCACCGGCTCCCGCGATCCTCTGTTTTTCTACCACGGAGAGCACAGAGGACACTGAGACTCACAGGATGAGTCGTCGAATGCCGTTCAGCAGCAGAGGAACGTTGAAGTTGATCAGTAGGCCGATTCGGCAGCCGGACAGTCGCAGGTAGGTAAGTACCTGGGCGGTATGAATGTGATCGAGGCGCTCGACAGCCTTGAGCTCCACGATCACGAGACCGCCGACAAGGAAGTCAACACGGTAGGCGGATTCGACGGCGATTCCACGGTAACGGATCGGAATCGCCTTCTGTCGTTCGTGGGGAATACCACGGCGAAGCATCTCGTACTCGAGGCATGTCTCATAGTCGGACTCGAGCAGCCCCGGACCGAGGGTCCGATGAACCTCGATTGCAGCGCCGATCACCGAATCGGTGATCTGGTTGACGTTCACTCTGTGCCCTCTGTGTTCTCCGTGGTGAAACAGCTCGAAGTTGCGGCTGCCACGGAGCGGGAGGAATCGCCAGATGCGCCAGGCGCATAACAGCAGGAGCCAACGAATGAAAGCACGCTACCTCACCCTGCCGGCCGTCGCGCTCGTGCTGAGTGCATGCGCTACGAAGAGTGACGTCGCGACACTGCGGCGTGACATGGGCGCGCTGCAGCAGCGGCAGGACCAGGCGATCCAGCAGCTGATGCAGCAGAATCAGCAGATGCTGGATACGCTGCGGAACGCGATGGATCTGCAGCGGGATGCGGCGGGGATGACGAGCCACCGTTTCCAGCAGCTGGAGACCTCGCTGGCGCGGATGGAGGAGATCGTCGGGCAGACGATCCAGTACATCACGCAGCTCAACGCGCAGCTCGCGCAGTTTGCCGCGTCGGGCGCGCCGGGGATGTCTCCGCTGCCGGGGGCGTCGGCCGGGGCCGAGTCGGGCGGTGCATCGTCGGCGGAGGAGTTCTACGCGCTCGGGGTGCAGAAGCTCGGGGAAGGCGCGTATGCGACGGCGCGGGCGGCGTTCGGCCAGGTGATCCGTGAGTTCCCGAACGATCCGCGGGCCGCGGACGCGCAGTACCAGATCGCGGAGTCGTACTACGCGGAGCAGCAGTTCGGCGAGGCGCTGTCGGCGCTGGAGCTGGTGGCGCGGCAGTGGCCGAGCTCGGCGCGGGCCGCGGGTGCGCTGTACCGTGCGGGCGTGATCGCCGAGGAGATGGGCAACCGGAGTCGTGCGCGCGAGTACTACCAGGACGTGATGCAGCGCTACCCCGACTCGGACGAGGCGCGGCAGGCGCGGACGCGTCTGCGCGAGATATCGTGACCGGCTGACATGCGCTGCCCCTACTGCAACGCCCTCGAGGACCGGGTCGTCGACTCGCGCATGAGTCAGGAGGGGCGCGCTGTGCGACGGCGCCGGGAGTGCGTGAACTGCGGACGTCGCTTCACGACGTACGAGTACATCGAGGAGCGACGACTGCAGGTCGTGAAGCGCGACGGCTCCTCCCAGCCCTACGACCGGCAGAAGATCGTCGACGCGATCCGGATCGCCGCGACGAAGCGGCCGATCAGCAGCGGCGAGATCGAGGCCCTGGTCGAGGACATCGAGGACACGATCGCGCGGTCGGGGCGCGACGAGATCGCGAGCCGCCAGATCGGCGAGCTGGTCATGGACCGGCTGAAGTCGGTCGACTACGTCGCCTACGTCCGCTTCGCCTCCGTCTACCGGAACTTCCAGGATCTGGAAGAGTTCTACGAGGAGTTGCGGGACCTGTCCGCGCGGCGCGCGCGCGCGGCCGCGAGTGAGGGACAGGCCGAATTGCCGCTGTAGCACCCGAAATGGCCGCTCTCCTGGATCGTCAGCGACGCCCCGCCTCTCCGACGGGGGAAATGCCGTTTCTCGACCACCTCGAGGAATTGCGCTGGCGCATCCTGTGGTCGCTCCTGGCGATCGTCGTCGGCTCCGGCATCGGCATCTGGCTGGTCATGAAGTACAATGTCCTGGCGTTGCTGATCGCCCCGATCGAGCCGTACCTGGAGACCGGCAAGCTGATGTACCTGAGCCCCTCCGACCCGTTCTTCCTGACGCTGCGCCTGGGGCTCACCGCCGGACTGCTCCTCGCCTCGCCGATCGTATTCTACCAGATCTGGGCGTTCGTCTCGCCGGCACTCCTGCCGCAGGAGAAGAAGGCGATCGTGCCGGCGCTCTACCTCGGCCTCGTGCTCTTCGCCTTCGGCGTAGTGCTCGCGTACCTGTACGCGCTGCCGATGACGCTCAAGTTCTTCATGACGAACTTCCAGACCGAGGCGCTGCAGGCGAACATCATCGCGCCGACCTACCTGGGTCTCGTCGTGAAGCTGCTGCTCGCGTTCGGCGTGATCTTCGAGCTGCCCGTCGTCGTGCTCGTGCTGTCCGCGATGGGCCTCGTGACCTCGAAGTTCCTGCGCGAGAAGCGCCGCTACGCGATTGCCGGCCTGACCATCCTCGCCGCGATGATCTCGCCCGGCGATGCGATCACGGTCACGCTGCTCATGATGGTCCCGCTGATCCTGCTCTACGAGATGAGTATCGGTCTGGCCCGGATGGTCGAGAAGCAGCGGGAGCGGTCGGCGGACTCCGCGGCGGCGGAGGCCGTGTGAGTCGCGTAGGCCGCCACTCTCAGCGGATTCTACCACGGAGGACACAGAGGACACGGAGTCCTGCCGGATTTCGCGCCGGCACGACGCTGATGTCTGTGCGCTCTGTGTTCTCTGTGGTGAATGCCGTGCTGATCCTTCTGGCGATCATGTTCTTCCGACCTGGCGCGGCAGCAGCCCAGCAGCAGGACACCACCACCCAGTCGCGGGTGCTCGAACGTCTGCGGCAGCGTGCGCCGCTCATTGCGCGCGATACCACCCCGGTCGACACGCTCGAGCAGGATTCGCTGGCGCCGCCTCCGCCGCAGCAGGTCGAGCTCGTCAGTGACACGGGCGGGCCGGTGCGGCGGCAGCCTGCCGGTGGGCAGCTCGCGCAGGACTCGATTGCGCGTGCGCTGATGCGGCTGTCGGGCTTCATTGCGACGGAGTACACGGCGCCGTTCGCACGCTACCACGCCGACTCGGCGACGCTGCGGCTGGTCGGGGAGAGCAGTGTCGCGCGGGAAGGGCAGGTGCTCAATGCGGACTCGCTGATCGTCTACTACCGGGATACCGGGTTTGCCTGCGGCTTCGGTCGGCCGACGCTCACGGGCGAGGGGCTGGACGCGCCGCTGGAGAGCGATTCGCTCTGTTACGACGTGACCAGGGGCGTCGGTCGTGCCTACAACCTCGCCACCAGCGTGACGGAGCAGGCGACGTGGTTCGTGCAGGGCCAGTGCTGGACGGTGACCGAGGGCGGCGAGCTGTTCTGCCACGACACGATCTTCACTGACTGTGACATCAAGGAGCCGCACCCGCACTACCACTTCCGGGCGAACGAGGTGAAGATCCGGCGCGGCAACGTGCTCGTCGCGCGTGATGTGACGCTGCACTTTGCGGACGTGCCGGTGTTCTGGCTGCCCGTGATGATGCAGAGCCTGGAGCGCGGGCGGCGCAGCGGCATCCTGTTCCCCGAATTCGGCATCGCCGACATCGCTCGAACGAGCTCGAGCTACAACCGCCGTATCAGCAATGTCGGCGTGTTCTGGGCGATCAACGACTACATGGGGATGCGCGTGGCCGGCGCGTGGGAGTCGCAGAACTACACCGCGCTGGAGATGGGGCTGGACTACAACGTGCTGCGTCGCTTCCTGCGGGGTGGCCTGAACGTGAGCCACTACTGGCGCGACACCGGTCAGCGCGACCTCACGCTCCGCGCCAACAGCAGCTGGCAACCGGACGAGCGGACGAACATGACGCTGAGTGCGTCGTACTCCAGCTCGACGGACCTGATCCGGGATCGCTCCTACGACCCGCAGGAGCTGAACCGCGACATCATGTCGAACTTCAACCTGTCGCGGCGGTTCGACTGGGCGAACATCTCCATCGGCGGCTCGCGCCGGCAGCAGCTGCGCGACGAAACCGTGACATGGCAGGCACCCGGCCTGACGGTGAACTTCCCGACGGTCACGCTGTTCGATGCGGGTCCGGGCGCGAGCGGTCCGTTCACCAGCCTCACCTGGAGCGGCAACGGCCGCATCGACTACAACCGGACGGACATCGCGGAGAGCAACCCGCGACCGGTCCGGAGCACGAGCGGGATCTCGGCGGCCGGCAGCCACTCGATCAACCTGGGCGGGCTGAGCGTAACGCAGAACTTCAACGTCCGCACGCACGACGAGTTCGGTCGCACCCTGCCGGACACGATCGGCACGGTGCTGAACGACACGTCGACCTACGAGCTGAACTGGGGGACCACGCTGGCCTACCAGCAGCGCCTCTTCGCGAAGACGACGCTGACACCGAACCTGAGCATCAACGGTCACACGGTCGGGCGGAACGACGTGCAGATGTCCGAGCCGGTTCGTCTCAGCTTCGGCGCATCGCTTGGCACCGATCTGTTCGGCTTCTTCCCGGGGTTCGGCCCGTTCGAGCGCCTGCGCCACCGGATCTCCCCGTCGTTCTCGTACTCGTACTCGCCCGCGCCGAGGTATACGGACGAGCAGCGGGAGTTCTTCTCGATCGGCGACAACCCGCTCGGCGAGCGGAACACGCTCTCGATCTCGCTGAACCAGACGTTCGAGGCGAAGTACCGGCCGGGCGAAGGCCCGGACCGACGCGGTCGCACGCCGGGCGACACCACGGCGGTCGGTGATACCACACAGGTGGAGCAGCCGGACACGTCGACCGGGCCGCGCCGTCGGGAGGAAGCACGGATCATCACGCTGCTGTCGATCAACACCAGCGCCCTGATGTACGACTTCGTGCGCGCGCGCGAGGAGGGGCGGGGGCTGACGAACACGTCGATCTCGAACACGCTGTCGACCGACCTGCTCTCGAACTTCTCGATCCGCCTCTCGCACGACCTGTGGGCGGACGAGTTCTTCGCGCCTGACACCGCCGCGGGTCTGCCCGGCGTGATCGGTGAGGGACGCCGCTTCTCGCCCTACCTGACGAACATGTCGTTCGGGTTCCGGCTCGACAGCGACTCGTGGATCGCGCGCAAGCTCGGACTCGGACGCTCGCGTGATCGCGACGCCGAGCCGCGCGAGCAGCCGGACAGCGTGGTGGGACCCGGCACGACGGAGGAGCCAGGGGCGGGAATCGACGACTGGAACCAGGACGGCCCGGACGCGGGGCTGATCGGCCAGGCCGGCGCACGGACCGGGCGGACGAGCCCGGAGGACAACGCGGTCGGCACCTGGAACGCGAGCTTCGACTACGTGCTCAACCGCTCGCGCCCGCGTCGGCGTGCGGACGGCTCGCTCACCGAGGGCAACTCCAGCCAGACGGTGCGTGGCACGTTCCGCATGCAGCCGACCCGCAACTGGGCGCTGAGCTGGAGAACCGGCTACGATTTCACGGAGGGCGAGTTCAGCGATCACATGCTCACGCTGACGCGCCGGCTGCACGACTTCGACGCGAACTTCGACTTCATCAAGTCGCAGAACGGGAACTTCCTGTTCATGTTCCGCGCGCAGCTGCGGGCGTCGCCCGACCTGAAGGTCGAGCACACGCAGCGCGACCTGGCGCCGTCGAACCGGGGGACGCGGTAGCTTCAGCCACCGGCAGGCCTCACCGGCCCGGTGTTGACCGGCCGCTCCCGGGACGGCCATCATCCCAGCCATGATAGAGATCGATGGCCGCTCGTTGCGGCTCGAGGATGTCGAGGCGGTCGCGCGCGGCGACGTGCGCGTGGCGCTCCAGGCAGGCGCGCGGGGCCGGGTGGAGCGTGCCCGCGCGCTCGTCGACCGGATCGTGGATGAGCATCGCGTTGTCTACGGGATCACGACCGGGTTCGGCGCACTCTCCGAAGTCGTCATTCCGCCGGAGCGGATCCGCGAGCTCCAGGCGAACCTGATCCGCAGCCACGCCGCCGGTGTCGGCGAGCCGTTCCCGGTCGAGGAGGCGCGCGCAATCACGCTGCTGCGCGCAAACGTGCTCGCACTCGGCCACTCCGGTGTCCGGCCCGTCGTCATCGAGCGGCTGCTCGACCTGCTGAACCACTCGATCACACCGGTCATCCCGTCGCGTGGCAGTGTCGGTGCGAGCGGGGACCTCGCACCACTGTCGCATCTGGCACTCGTACTGATGGGCGAAGGCGAGGCGTGGGTCGAGGGCGAGCGGATGCGCGGTGCGGATGCGCTCCGACGCTTCGGCCTGGCGCCACTGGTTCTCGAGGCGAAGGAAGGGCTCGCACTCAACAACGGGACACAGGCGCACACCGGCGTCGGCATCCTGGCGCTGCTCGCCGCCGAGCGTGCGGTCGACACGATCGATGTTGCGGGTGCGCTCAGCCTCGAGGCACTGCGTGGAACGCCCGACGCGTTCGCGCCGCAGATCCAGCAGGTCCGCCCTCATCCGGGGCAGGCAAGGAGTGCCGAACGGCTCCGTGCACTCCTCGCCGACTCGGAGATCCGCGACTCGCACCGCGAGAACGACCCGCGCGTGCAGGACGCGTACTCGTTGCGCTGCATGCCGCAGGTGCACGGCGCTGCGCGCAACGGGCTCGCGTACATTCGCAGCGTCCTCGAGATCGAAGCGAACAGTGCGACCGACAACCCGCTGATCTTCCCGGACGACGGACTGGTGATCAGTGGTGGCAACTTCCACGGCCAGCCGGTCGCGCAGGTGCTCGACCTGCTGGCCATGATCTGCGCCGACCTCGCCTCGATCAGCGAGCGTCGCATCGCGCGCATGATCGACCCGGCACTCTCCGCCGGCCTGCCCGCGTTCCTCGTCGAGGATGTCGGCGTCAACTCGGGCCTGATGATGGTGCAGATCGTCGCGGCCGCGCTGGTCAACGAGATCCGGCTGCGCGCCCACCCCGCCAGCACGGACAGCGTGCCCACGGACAACAACAAGGAAGATCACGTCTCCATGGGCGTGGCCGCCGCCCTGAAGGCACGCGAGGCCGTGCACCTGCTCGAAACGGTGCTCGCGCTCGAGCTGATCACGGCCGCGCAGGGGCTCGAGTTCCTGAAGCCGCTGCGTCCGGGAAAGCGGGTGGAGGCGGCGTACTCGCTCGTGCGCTCGGTCGTGCAGCCGCTCGTGCAGGACCGGGTGCTCTCGGACGACATCGCTGCAGTGGAGCGGCTCGTGCGCGAGGGTGCATTTGCGCGGGTCTAGTTTTTTTCACCGCGCCTCGGCGGTGAAACGAAATCCGCTAGCAGTGAAATGAGATCCGTTCAATGACCAGCACTGCCACCCTCTTCACGAACCTGCGCGAGGTCGTCACCTGCGAGACGCCTGACGAAGCCAGCGTCCGCACGTGCGTCGCGGTCGTCGTGCTCGACGGCCGTATTGCTGCTGTCGACGACGAGCGAATTCTTGCGGCGTCGCATCCGACCGCGGTACGGATCGATGGGCAGGGTGGCGTGCTGACGCCCGGATTCGTCGACTCGCACACGCACGCGATCTTCGGGCGGTACCGTTCGGACGAGTATGCGCTGCGGTCGAGCGGCGTGCCCTACATGGAGATCGCGCGGCGTGGCGGCGGGATCCAGGCATCCGTGAGCGACCTGCGCGCACGCTCCGAGGACGAGCTGGTCGAGCTGAACCGGCCGCGACTGCAGACGATGATGCGGCTCGGTACGACCACTGCCGAGATCAAGAGCGGCTACGGCCTGCGCACGATCGACGAGGTCAAGCAGCTGCGCGCGGTGCGCCGGCTGGCGGCGGAGCTGCCGCTGCGGATCGAGACGACGCTGCTTGCCGCGCACGAGTTTCCTGCCGAGTTCCGCGACCGCCGCGATGCATACGTCGATCTCGTGTGCGAGGAAACGATCCCGGCCGTGGCATCCGAGAGGCTCGCGCGCTTCTGTGACGTGTTCATGGAGCCCGGCGTCTTCGACGCCGCTCAGACGAGACGCGTGCTCGAGGCCGGCCTCGAGCATGGCATGATCCCGAAGCTGCACGCGGACGAGCTCGAGCACTCGGGCGGTGCCGAGCTGGCCGCGGGGCTCGGCGCAGCATCCGCGGATCACCTCGGCGCGATCAGCGAGGAGGGAATCCGGGCACTGGCGAGGTCGAACACGGTCGCCACGCTGCTGCCCGGCACGCTCTTCTTCCTGGGCCGCGCCCGCTACGCGCCGGCGCGTGCACTGCTCGAGGCGGGCGCGCGCGTGGCGCTCGCGAGTGACTACAACCCCGGCTCTTCGCCCTCGCCGAACATGGCGCTCGTTATGACCATCGCGTGCTCCCAGATGGGAATGTCACCGATCCAGGCGCTGCACGCGGCGACGGCGGGCGGTGCGGCAGCGCTCCGGCTCGAGGACGGGCGCGGCACGCTGCGTGTCGGTGCACCGGCAGACGTCGTACTTTGGGACGTCGAGTCGTACGCCGAGATCCCGTACCGGTACGGGCTGCCCCCGGTCGCAGGGGTGTGGATCGGCGGCGAGCGTGTCGCCGGCCGACTGTGAGCGTCGCTGTTGCGGCGTCGCGCGCGGCCGACGCGCCCGCGGGTGTACACACGGCAGCAAAGGATGCTTGTGACTGACACAGGTGCCGTGTATCATACGATCCGATGACGGCCCGACTTCTGGAGGCGGTACCGAACTTCTCCGAGGGCCGCGATCTGTCCGTGGTCGAGGCGATCGTCGAGGCCATGCGCGCCGCAGGCGCGGATGTTCTCGACTGGAGTGCCGATCCTGATCATCATCGCGCGGTAGTGACCGTCGTAGGTTCGCCGGCCGTGGTCGAAGAGGCCGCGGTCGCTGGCGCGCGTGTGGCGGTCGAACGGATCGATCTGCGACGTCATGACGGGATCCACCCCCGGATCGGCGCGCTCGATGTGCTCCCCTTCGTCCCGCTGGTGGGGCTGACGCAGGAGGATGCGGTCGCGTCGGCACGGCGGGTAGGCGAGCGACTCGCCCGGGAGGTCGGGATCCCGGTCTACTTCTACGCACAGGCAGCGGACCCCGTCGGCCGTGGGCTGGCCGAGCTGCGCGCCGGGGGGTACGAGCTGCTCGTGCAGGGATGGCCGCCGGAGCGCGTACCCGACGTGCTGCCGCCCGGCTGGTCCCATGCAGGCGTGCACCCGACGGCCGGCGCCACCTGTGTTGGCGCGCGGCCGCTGCTGCTCGCCTGGAACGTGTTCGTCGAGGGCGTCGAGCGGGAGACGGCTGCACAGATCGCCCGCACGCTGCGCGAGAGCGGTGGCGGCATGAAAGGGCTGCGCGCACTCGCACTCTACCTGCCGCAGCGGACCGCCCTGCAGGTCTCGATGAACGTCGAGGACGTCAATGCGACGTCGCCCATGGCCGTGTTCCGGCGGCTCGAGGTGCTGCTCGCCCGCCACGGCGGCCGCATCGTGGAGACCGAAGTCATCGGCCTCGTGCCCGACGTGCTCGTACTCGAGGCCGCCGCAGAGCGGCTTCGTCTGCAGCCGGGTACGACGGACCGGCTGCTCTCTACCCGGCTGCTGCAGCACCTGGCAGCCTATGCAGGCTCCGAAGCGGGAGACGCATGAAGAAGGCGAACAAGCTCAAGGACGACGCCCGCAGACACGAGCTGCGCGAAGACTGGGACAAGGCGATCCAGGCCTACCAGCGTGTGCTCGAGCTGGGTGAGAGTGAAGGCGACGTCGAGCTCCCGCTCTACAACCGCATCGGCGACCTGTACGTCCGGGTCGGCCGCCCGACGGAGGCTGTCCGATACTACTCGCAGGCGGCGGATCGCTACGCTGATGCCGGCCTCTACAACAACGCGATCGCCCTCTGCAACAAGGCGCTCCGCTACGCTCCCGAAAACCTTGACCTGCTGCGCAAGCTCGGGCAGTTCAGCGCGGCCCAGGGGTTCCTGACCGACGCGCGGCGCTGGTTCCTCGACTACGCGGAGAGTGCGGCCCGCCAAGGGCGCATCGAGGAGGCGCTCCAGGCGCTCGAGGACTTCGCGAACAGCACCGAGGACGCCGAGATCCGCGAGCTGTTCGGTCGCACACTCCACCAGCACGACCAGCACGAGCGCGCGGTCACGGAGCTGCGCCAGGCATACCGGCTCTATCTGGGAGCCGGCGACTCGGAGCGCGCAGAGGCACTCGCCGCGTACCTGCGCGAGATCGCGCCGGACATTTCCCTCGCCGACGAGCAGCCGATGACCCGCAGCGTCCGCGGCGGCGACGATGACGACTACGTCATCCGACCGTACGCGCCGTCGGGCGAGGCAGCGACGGCGACGGCGGAGGAAGGGGAAGGGGCTGCGCCTCCGGACGCGGCAGGCGAAGCAGAGCCCGGTGCCGAGTCGCACGATCCGGACGATGCGCGTGCAGCCGCGTCGGCCGGTGACGGGGACTCCACCGGGGCCGGACCGCTCGACGACTACGTCAGCACCGCAATCACGGACGGTGAGCATGCGGTTGTGGCCGAGAGCGACGTGCTCGAAGGCTTCCAGCCGACCTCGTTCGCGACGGAGCCGGAAGACGAGAGCGATGCGTTCGAGCTGCCTCCGCTGGAGACGACGCAGGCCACGGAGCTGGGCCCGGACGACGTCGCGGTCGCGCTGCCAGGCCTCGAGCCGACGGCACTGGGCGGCGACGAGGAGGAAGAGCCTGTCGTAGAGCTGCCCGTGCTCGACACGGACACCGACGACGACGCAGACGTCGAAGACACGGACGACGTGTTCATCGAGCTGCCGACACTCGACGAGAGCGAAGAGGCCGTCCCGGAAGCCAATGACGACCGCGACGAGGAAGGCGCCTCGTTCGATCTGCCGACGCTCGCTGCCGATGAGACAACGGACGAGGAGCGCGCGGAGCGCGAGTACGTCGTCGACGACATCGAGCTGCCGACGTTCGATACGACCGACCCCACCACGACGACGGACGCGGACGTGGCTCCGGCAACCGTCGAGTCCGCATTCGAAGTCGAGGCGGACGAAGACGCGGACGTCGCGGCGGGCGCAGAGCCCGACATCGATGCACAGCCTGATCCCCACGCGGAGCCTGACACCGAGGCGGAGTCGACGGAAGCCGGTGTGGCATTCGAGCAGCCGCTGCTCACGGTGGACGGGCGCGCCACCGTGGACACTGCGGACCCCGTCGGTATCCGCATCGACCGCTCCGGCGAGGCGATCGACCGCGTCATCACGGCTGCACGCGGCGCACTCGAGCGCGGCGACGTGGCCGGTGCGGCCGGCCGCCTGCTGACACTCCACCAGGAGCTGGACGATCCCTCGGCGTACGCGCGGGCAGCGGAAGAGGTCTCATCGCTCCTCCTGGAAGCGCCGGGCGAGATCCGGCTGCACCAGGTGCACGTCGAGCTGGCAGAGCGGTCGGGGGAGCACGGCCTCCGACTGAGCGCCTACCTCTCGCTCGCCCATGCGCTCGAGGAGACGGGTGCACTGGCGAAGGCCGGCGCGATCTACGAACACGTGCTGGAGATCGAGCCGGGCAACGCCGACGCGCGCGAGGCACTCGATGCGATCCAGCGGAAGCGCACGCCGGAGTACGTCGACCTCAAGTCGCTGCTCGAGCTGGATCAGCCGACCGGAGAGACGCGCTTCTTCGTGAGCGAGGAAAACCCGACCGGTGACGAGGACAGCGACTTCGCCGCCGTTCTCTCCCAGTTCAAGGCGAAGCTCGCAGAGCACGTGGCGCCGGAAGATGCCGAGGCCCACTACGACCTCGGCCTTGCCTTCAAGGAGATGGGGCTCCTCGACGAGGCGATCGAGCAGTTCCAGGTGGCCCTCCGCACTGGCGACGGGCGCCTGCGCGTCTACGAGGAGCTGGGCGACTGCTTCGTGCAGAAGGGGGAGTACTCCGTCGCCATGAAGCTGCTGGAGCGTGCGCTGCAGCTGCCCGTGGAGGACGAGATGGATCGGGTCGGGCTGTACTACTTCCTCGGCGCCGCAAGCGAGCGCCTCGGGAGGACCGACGAGGCGCGCGACGCGTACGAGCGCGTTCTCGGGCTCGACGTTACCTTCCGTGATGTTGCGGAGCGACTTTCGCGTCTTTGACAGCCGTTACGCAACTCCGTAGCTTCCCGGCGTTTACCCGATTCGCCCGGTGAGCTCATGCTCCGCACGACACTGCCGAAGCTGTCGCAGATCCAGCACCCTGTCCGAGAGCACATGGACGGGGTGCTCCAGGAGCTTCGGCGGATCGTCTTTTCCGACTACAAGCTGATCGGCGAGATCAACGATCACCTGCTCTGGTCGCGCGGCAAGCTGTTCCGTCCCACGCTGCTGCTGCTGTCGAACCAGATCGGTGGACGGCCGCACCCGCGTGCGACCACGCTCGCAGCCGTCGTCGAGCTCACCCACCTCGCCACGCTCGTCCATGACGACGCCGTCGACCACTCCGTGCTGCGCAGGGGGATGCCGACGGTCAACGCGCTCTGGAACCACCAGACCGCCGTGATCATGGGCGACTACCTCTACAGCCGCTCGATCACCGAGCTCACGATGTTCGACGACGTCGAGATGCTGCGTGTGCTCTCGCGGGCGGCGAACGAGATGAGTGTCGGTGAGCTGAGGCAGCTCGCGTCGTGCGACGCGCTGCGCTTCAGCGAGCAGGACTACGACCGGCTGATCGAGAGCAAGACCGCGTCCCTCATGTCCGCCGCGTGCGAGATCGGCGCCGTAGCAGGAGACCCGGCCTACCGCGAGCCGCTGCGCACGTACGGTCACGCACTGGGCATGGCGTTCCAGATCGCCGACGACCTGCTCGACTACACCTCTGACGAGTCCGTGACGGGCAAGCCTGCCGGCCAGGACCTGCGCGAGCACAAGGTCACGCTCCCGCTGATCCATGCGCTGCCGCGGCTGGCCCCGGACGAGCGCGCCGAGGTCGAGGCGTTCTTCGCCGATCCGGAGCCGACCGACGACGGGATCCGCCGCATCGTCGAGCTGGTCACGCGACACGGTGGCCTGGAGTATGCCCGGTCCCGCGCGCGGGAATTCGGTGATCGCGCCGCGCGCGCGCTCGACGCGCTCCCCGCGGGTGAGCCCGTGGACGCACTGCGCGATGCGATCACCTATGTCATCGACCGACGACACTGAAGCAAGGAACCTGGTATGGAGCGGACGGTAGCATGGTAGGGACCCGGCGCGCGGTTCCCCGGATGTTGTGGGCCCTGATCGTCGGACTCTTCCTCGGGGCCCTCTTCACCAAGATCGCAATCCTCTTCATGCCGGAGAGCGCGGCGCGCGAGTTCCTGACAACGGCGGTCTCGGCGTCGCTCGGCCCGCTCAGTATCGATCTGATCGCGGTGGCCTTCGTCATCGGGCCACTGACACTGACGGTGAATGCATTGAGCCTGGTCGGCATCCTGCTCGTTGCGCTGGTGATGCGGTCCTGGTTCTGATCACACGGAGAGTCTCATGAACCCGTTCAACCTCGGCCCGTTCGAGCTCGTCTTCGTGCTCGTCGTGCTGCTTCTGCTCTTCGGTGCAAAGCGCCTGCCCGAGCTGGGCAGCGGGCTGGGCAAGGGCATCCGCGAGTTCCGCCGCTCGATGGCCGACATCAAGGGCGAGATCGAGCGGACCGACGAGCCCAACCGGATCCACCAGCCGCCGCCGAACAGCACGATTCCGGCGGGCCAGCCGCGCCAGCAGACGCCGGTCTCGCCGTCGACGCCGGCCGCCGAGGAGCAGGACCGGCCCGTCGCCGAGTAATTTCGCAGGGAAACGAAACTGCCCACCGGCCTCGGCCGGTGGGCAGTCTTTTTGTGCCAGCTGAGCTCGATCGGCTAGAAGCCGAATCCGCCCCGGGCGGGCTGCGGCTGTGAGGACGCCGGCCGCAGCACCTGGGCTCGCGCGTCCACGATGTCCGCCTCCTCCTCGAGCGCGGCCAGGAACTGGTTCCAGCGCTGGTTCTGCAGCGACGCGAGCGTCTGCTGCCGCAGGAACGGCAGCTGTGCGCGGAACTGCTCCTCGTCCGCGTACGTCCGGCCGGTCGACTCGATGATGTAGAGCATTTCGTTCGCCTCGACGACGCCGCTGCGCTCACCGGGCTGCAGGCCGAAGGCCGTGCCGATCGCGGCGTTGACCTGGCCGAGGCCGGGCACGTTGTCCCCGCGGGTGAACGGACCCTGCTCCTGCAGCGCCACGTTCATCGACTGCGCGACCTGCTCCATGGTTGCGCCGCGGTTCAGCTGCTCGAGCGCCTGGTTCGCCGTCTGGCGGGTGCGCTCCAGCTTCTTCTCCGTCATCAGCCGCGTGCGGATCGCGTTGCGTGCCTCCTCGAGCGGGATGGTGCCGGCAGGCGTGCGGCCCGTCAGCTCGAGCAGGTAGAAGACGTCGTCGTTCTCGAGCACCGGGCTGACGTCGCCGGTCGCGGGCTGCTCCTTGAACGCCCAGTCGGCGCCCTCGTCGACGGGTCCGATGAGCGCGATCACGGGGAAGTCCTCGCTGAAGGTCGCCTCGGACGGGGTCAGGCCGAACGTCTGGGCGATCTCGTCGAGCGAGCGGCTCTCGGCGAGGGCATCCATCGAGTCGGCGCGTGCGAGGAGCGCATCCTCCGACTCGAGCGTACGCTCGATGGGGATCAGGATGTGCCGTACGACCGCGCTGTCGCCGTCGCGCGAATCAACACGCAGCAGGTGCCAGCCGTACATCGTGCGGACCGGCTCACCGACCTGTCCGACGGGTCGCGAGAACGCGGCCTCGTCGAACTCCGGGACCGTCTGGCCGCGCCGGATCGTGAGCTCGCCGCCGTTGACGGCGGAGGCGGAGTCGGCCGACATCGCGCGAGCCGCCTCACCGAAGTCTGCGCCGTTCAGGATCGCCGTACGCAGCGAGTCGACGCGCGCGCGGACGGCCGCGGAGTCGGCGGCGGTCGGCGCCTTCGAGATCGCGATGAAGCGCACGCTCGCCTGGGCGGAGCGCTGCAGGTCCTTCTGGTGCTCGTTGTACCAGCGACGGATCTCCTGGTCCGTGACCGTGACCGCCTCATCGGGAACGAGCAGGTTCGGGTCGAACGCCAGGAAGCGGACCGACGCCGTCTCGTTCGCATCGCGGAACATCTGCCAGAGGTCGCCGTCGGTCAGGTGCGTGCCCGCGACGACCTGGAAGTACAGCTTGCTGCGCGGGATGATGTCGCGGTAGTACGCCTCGAGCTGCAGCAGGAGCTGGTTGTCGACCGCGGGTGACGCCAGGAACTGCGTGTACTTGTTCATGTCGAACTGGCCATCGGTCAGGAACATCGGGTTCGACATGAACTCCGCCGGCGGTACGCTGCGCGCTGCCTGGCGGATCTCGTCGTTCGTGACCGTGATGCCGCGGCGCTTGAGCTCACGCCGGATCAGCTTGTCGGAAACGACCTGCTGCCACGCGCGCTCCTCGATCTGCCGGTTCATCGCCGTCGAGATCGACTGCCCGCCCATCGCCGCCTGCTGCTGGTTGTACAGGTTGCGATACGCGGCCATGTACTCCTCGTACGTGACCGGCTCGCCCTCGACGCGTCCGATCTCGCCGCCGGTCATCTGCGCGCCGGAGCGACCCGTCGCGTCCATGCCCCACTCGAACACCATCAGCGCGACGAACGCAAGTGCGGTGATCAGCATGATCCACTTCGTGTTCTCGCGCATCTGTCGCATGACCATAGGACTGCAGCTCCGGCGTCGTCAGAGACCTGGGTGTCTGGGAAAAATGATAGCTCAGGAAGCTACCTGCGCACGCGCGCGGGTTCAACCCGTATGTGTCCCGGTTCGTTGACACCCTCGCGCGCGCTCGTCTATCTTCGTACACTCAGCCTTTCTCCCGAGTTATCAGCCCCGGAGCCCGTTCCCAGGATGGCCGAGTCACATCGCGACGAGATCGCGAAACTCGAAGCGCTTTACGCCAGCAATCCCGACGGTCGTGTCTTCACACACCTCGCCGAGGCCTATCGGCGCGCGGGTGAGCTGGACCGGGCGCGCGAGATCCTCGACCGCGGCCTGGAACGGCACCCGGACTACCCCAGCGCGCACGTCGTGCTCGGCCGGGTCTACACGGACCTGGGCCGGGACGAGGACGCCGCGTCCTCGTTTCAACGCGTGCTGGCGCTGGACCCGGAGAACCTGATTGCGCGTCGCTCGCTCGCCGAGGCCGCACGGGCCGCCGGCCGCGACGAGGACGCATTACTTCATTACCGCGAGCTGCTGCAGCAGGATCCTTCGGCCAGCGACGTGCGCGAGATCGTCGCGGAGCTGGAGGAGCGCGTCCAGGGACCGGCCATACCGCCCCCGCTCCAGCCGCAATCCTGGGGCACGACCCAGCAGGAAGAGTCCTGGGACCTGCCGGAGCCGGAGCAGCCGGCCGGGTCGGTGGATCTCGGCGGCTTCGGCGAGCCCGCTGCGCCCATGCCCGGCGACCTCGACTTCGGGACCCCGTTCGGCCAGACCGCGCCGGACCCGTTCGCACCGGGGACCTCCCCGCTCGACGCAGCGCCGCTCGATCTGAGCGGCATCGATTTCGGCGGGATCGGCGATCCCCAGCCGGACGAGGCGGCCGGGCTGCCGGCGGAGACCGAGCCGTTCAATGAGGCCGCGCCGTCTGCGGAGAGCGAGCTGTCTGCGGAGAGCGAGCCGTCTGCGGAGATCGAGCCGTTTGCGGAGACAGGGCAGTCGGCGGAGCCCGAGCCGTCGGCGGAGACCGGGCAATCGGCCGAGCGTACCTTCCCGGAGAACCAACCCCGCGAGGAGCCGGTTGCGGAGGCCGGCTATGACGCGACGGGGTGGGGTGACTGGCCGTCGGAGCCCGGGTCCGAGGCTCCGGCTATCGAGGCCGGAAGCGGGGAGTCGAGGCAGGAGGCGGCGTCGGCGTTCGTGCAGGAGGCCGCGGACGCCGGCGAGCACACGGAAGACACGCCCGCGCCGACGTCGGGGGCAGAGGCGCAGCCTTCGGAACCCAGCCCCGCTTCCGATGACTTCGGCGTGCCCACCGAGACGCTCGCCGCGCTCTACGAGGCGCAGGGCTTCCCGGATCGTGCGGCTGCCGTGTACCGCGCGCTGCTGCGGACTCGCCCGAACGACGAGCGGCTGCTCGAGCGTGCACGCGCCGCGGAGTCAGCAGCGGCAGCCCAGCGCGCAGAGCGTACCGGCGTCGAGGAGACGCGCGAGGTCTGGCTGAGCGGGACCGCGGAGTCGTGGGACAGCGGCGCACAGTCGCGCACGGCGTACGCGTGGCAGGACGAGGAGGACGACGAGGCAGCCGCACCGGGTCCGAGCATCGGTGAGTACCTGCAGCGCGTGCTGTCCTGGCGGCCGTCCGGCCCGACCGGCGCGCCCGAAGTGGAGCCGCTCGCGGACGCCGGTACCCCGGCAACCGCTGACGTCGACTCCCTCGCGGTAGCCGATGTAGCGGCATGGTCCACCCCTGCTGATCTGGAAGCGACGACCGCGCCGGCTGAAGGGGATAGCGCTGCTGCCGAGGCGGTCGAGCCGTGGGATGTCGCCGAGATCGCTCCCCTCGATACCGACCAGGGCGGGCCGGCCGCCGGCCAGGCGGCGGTGAGCGGAGACGAGGTGCTGGAGCCCTGGGTGGCCGAGGAGGATTCAGGCGAGCTCGACACGATCGACGGGCTCGTCTTCACCGGCGAGCCCGCGGAGCCGGTGGACGCCGACCCCGCGGTCGAATCCGAGATTGCGCCGCTCGCAGAGTTCGATGCGGCCACGGTCGAGGGGCCGGAGGAGCCATCCCTTGCCGAACCGGAAACAGGCCCTGCCGGGGACGCCACCGCGGCCGACGCCGCGATGGACATCGAGTACGGGTACGGCCTGGCCCCGGGCGAGAGCGCATTCGGCGCGCATCCGCCGGAGGAGCGCGAGCCCGAGATCGCGGCCGGGTCGGAGCCGGCCGAGGGGGGCGAGTCGGCGGCCGCTGACGCCTACGAGCCCTACCCGTTCGCCTTCGGCGAGCCGGCGCCTGCGGATGAGCAGTATCCGGGACCGGCCGGGTCCGGCCTGCATCTCGATACGCTGCTGCCGCTTCCGCCGGAGGACGCGGTCGACGAGGAGGCGCCGGCGACCTGGTTCGATCCGGTTCAGCCGGCCGAGCCCGTGACCCCGGGGACCGATCGGTTCGAGTTCGAGGAGCCGGCGGAGGCTGCGACTGCGGAAGGCCCGCTGCCGTTCGAGCTCGAGGAGCACGACGTCATCGGCGCACCGCCCTCGCTCCACCCGTTCGGATTCGAAGAGCCGGCCCCGGAGGCATCCGAGCCGCTGCCATTCGACCTGGACGAGCCGGACGAGCTGGCGGATGAGTCCGGTCCCGAGCCGCTCCCGTTCGACTTCGAGCAGGTCGGAACGGAGCCCGTTGTCCCGGCACCCGAGCCCATCCCCTTCGATCTCGCGGCGCTCGGCGGCGACATCGACGACGCGCCGGGCGAGCCGCTGCCGTTCGAGGCACCTGCCGCCGAGCCCTTCCCGTGGGCGGCGCACGAAGCGTCGAGTGCTCAGCCGGTTGCAGAGGTGGACGCCGACGAGCCGATGCTGGAGCTCCAGGAGGGCGAGGCGGTGAGCGAGGCACCGGTGGCGGAGGAGTGGGACCCGACGGTCGCGCTCGCGGACGTCGCCCCGGCCCCGTCCGTCCGGCCGGAGCCGAAGCTGCGCGTCGAGGGTGGCAGGCCGCGGCCCGAGCCGCCGCCGGTCGAGCGGCCGCTGGCGCAGTCCGATGACGAAGAGGACGAGGACCTGGAGATGTTCCGGGCGTGGCTGCAGAGCCTGAAGCGATGAGGATCGCGGTCGTTCACGGGCCGAACCTCAATCTGCTGGGGCAGCGCGAGCCGGAGCTGTACGGGAGCGCCACCCTTGCGGAGATCGACGCCGAGTGTATACGAGTGGGGGGCGAGCTTGGTCTGGAGGTCGAGACTTTCCAGGCCAACGCGGAAGGCGCCCTGATTGACTACATTCATGAGGCGGCGCACCGCGTCGCTGGTTTTGTGGTGAATGCGGGCGGCTATACGCACACCAGCGTGGCTTTGCTGGACGCGCTGGTCGGCGTCGGCCGCCCGTTCGTGGAGGTGCATCTGACGAACCTGAGCGCGCGCGAGGAGTTCCGGCAGCGGTCGCTGCTGGCCCCGCGGGCCTCGGGGATCATCCAGGGTTTCGGCCCGGCAGGCTACGCGCTCGCGATTCGCGGGCTGGCGGGCAGGCTGGGCCGGGCGGTGGCGCCGGGGTCGGCGGCCGCCGCGCTGTAAGGAGCCAATCATGCCCGCGAAGAGCGGACAGAAGAAGGGCGCGGCCGGCAGCAACGGCCAGCCGCAGGAGGGGGGCGGTCAGGTCCAGCTGATGATGGACCTCGACTTCCTCAAGGGACTGATCGCTGCGGTCGACGAGAGTGGCATCGACACACTCGAGATCAACCGCGCCGGTACCCGCATCCGCATCTCGAAGACACCGACCGCCACGGTCGCGACGGTGCCGTCCGTGCTGCCCGCGGCGTCGCCGGCGCCCGTCGCGCTCCCGGCACCGGCCGGGACCGCAGACGCGCCGCAGGCACCCGCATCGCCGCAGGGCCGGGAAGCCGCTGCCGAGGCGCCCGCGCCGCCGTCGAACCTCGTCGAGGTCACGTCGCCGATGGTCGGCACATTCTACCGCGCGCCTGCACCCGAGGCGCCGCCGTACGTGGAGGTCGGCAGCACGGTGCACAAGGGGCAGACGCTGTGCATCCTCGAGGCGATGAAGCTCATGAACGAACTTGAGAGTGAAGTCGACGGCATCGTGCGCGAGATCCTGGTCGAGAACGCGGATCCGGTGGAGTACGGCCAGGTCCTGTTCCGCATCGAGCCGGCCTGATGCCGCATCGGCAGTCTGCACGCGGCGCGACGTCATACGACGCCGCGCCGCGCTTCACTTCCGCATGACAACGAAATCATGTTCCGCAAGGTTCTGATCGCGAACCGCGGCGAGATCGCGCTGCGGGTGATCCGTGCATGCCGTGAGATGGGTGTGCGCACGGTCGCCGTCTACAGCGAGGCCGATCGCGAGTCGCTGCATGTACGGTTCGCCGACGAAGACGTGTGCATCGGACCGCCCCCGGCGTCCGGCAGCTACCTCAACATCCCACGGCTGATCGCGGCGGCCGAAGTCACGGGCGCCGATGCGATTCACCCCGGCTACGGCTTCCTCGCCGAGAACGCCGAGTTCGCGGAGATCTGCGAGCGCAGCGACATCACGTTCATCGGGCCGTCGCCCGAGTCGATCCGGCTGATGGGCGACAAGGCGATGGCTCGCCAGACGATGATGAGCGTGAACGTGCCGACCGTGCCCGGCAGCAAGGGTGCGATCGAGGATCCCGAGGAGGCGTTCGAGGTCGCACGCTCGATCGGCTTCCCGGTCATCATCAAGGCCGCGGCCGGCGGCGGCGGCAAGGGCATGCGCGTGGCAAACACGGAAGAGCAGTTCCTTCAGCTCTTCCAGATGGCGCAGAACGAGGCGCGCAATGCGTTCGGCGATCCGTCCGTCTACCTCGAGAAGTATCTCGTCAAGCCGCGCCACATCGAGGTGCAGCTCATCGGCGACCGCTACGGGCACATCGTGCACCTCGGCGAGCGCGAGTGCTCGCTGCAGCGTCGTCACCAGAAGCTGATCGAGGAGGCACCGTCCGTGGCCGTCGACGAGGAGCTGCGTGCACGCATCGGTGAGGCCGCGGTGCGCGGCGCAGCGGCGATCGGCTACTACTCGGCGGGCACGGTCGAATTCCTGCTCGACGAGGACGGCAGCTTCTACTTCATGGAGATGAACACGCGCATCCAGGTCGAGCACCCGGTGACGGAGCTGATCACCGGCATCGACCTGGTGAAGGAGCAGATCCGCGTCGCGGCAGGCGAGCACCTGTCGATTCCTTCGCAGGATGCCGTCGAGTATCGCGGTCACGCGATCGAATGCCGCATCAACGCCGAGGACCCCGCACGCAATTTCGCCCCGAGCCCGGGTGTTATCAGCATCTTCCACCCGCCGGGCGGGCCCGGCGTGCGTGTCGACTCCCATGCGTACGCCGGCTACCGCGTGCCGCCGCACTACGATTCACTGATCGGCAAGCTGATCGTGCACGCGAACACGCGCGACGAGGCGATCGCGCGCATGCGCCTCGCCCTCGAGTCGCTGATCATCGAAGGCGTGCACACGACCACGCCGTTCCTGCTCGAGCTGATGGCCGACGAGAACTTCGTAGCGGGCAATTTCGATACGAAGTTCGTGGAGCGCTGGATGGCGGAGCGGAAGGAGGGGGTGGCGGCGACGGCGTGAGGGTGGGGCCGTCAGGCCCGAGGGCCGCCGGGACCGCCTGGCGAAAGCGGGCGGACTGGCGGGTGTGGATCCCGCCGTCCCGCCCCGACGGTCCTCGGTTCTCACGGTGCCGCCGGCCCGCCTCCTTCTCTCGGCCTCACCCGAATCCACTCGATCCGTCGTCCCTCCGTCGACAGCACCTCGAACCGCGCGCCCGGTGTCTCCACGACGTCGCCCGGCCTGCCCAGGCGACCGAGCTGCTCGATGAGGTAGCCCGCGATGGTCGCGTGGTCGGCCTCGGGCAGGTCGAGGTTCAGCCGTTCGTTCACCTCGTAGATGCTGGTGCCGCCGGAGATTCGCCATGTACCGTCCGGCATGCGACGCATGGCCTCGAAGTCCGGGTCGTGCTCGTCGCGTATATCGCCGATGATCTCCTCGAACAGGTCTTCCAGCGTGACGATGCCGGCCGTGCCGCCGTATTCATCGATCACGATCGCCATGCTGATGCGGTCGCGTCGCATCTCGCGGATCAGGTCCTCGACGGGCTTGCTCTCCGGAACGAAGCGGGGCTGACGCAGGATCGAGCGCAGCTCCGCGCCGGGCTGCTCGCGCGCACGCAGCAGGTCGCTGACCGTCACGATGCCGATGATGTTGTCGATCGAGCCCTCGTACACCGGGTAGCGACGATGTCCGTGCTCGGTGAACAGCGCGAGCGCACCGTCGATGCCTGCGTTGACGTCGAGCGAGACGACACGCGTGCGCGGCGTCATGACGTCGTCGACGCGGATCTCACTGAGGTTCATCACGTTCGTGACGACCTTCCACTCCTCCTCGTCGAGCGTGCCCTCGCGCCTGCCGATCTCGGCGAGGATCTCGATCTCGGCGCGTGAGACGGTCGGCCCCGTTCCACCCTTCGGCGAGATCAGCCGGTTGAACCATGCGAGCGGCACGAGCACGGGCTTGAGCACGATGATCATCCCGCGCAGCACGTACGCGGCGGGCGGCCCCAGCCGCTTCCAGTAGGTCGCGCCGATCGTCTTGGGCAGGATCTCCGACACCACGAGGATCGCAAGCGTGAGGACCGCAGAGAACAGCGCGATCCATGCGTCACCGAACACGCGCAATGCCAGCGCGCCGCCGACCGACGCACTGACCGTGTGCGCGATCGTGTTGAGCGTCAGGATCGCGGCGATCGGCTCGTCGATGTTCGCGCGCATCGCCGCAAGCAGCTCGCCGCTCCGCTCACCGCGCTCCTGCAGCAGCGCGACGTAGGAGTGCGTCATCGACAGAAGCACCGCCTCCAGGATCGAGCAGGTGAAGGAGACGACGAGGCCGACGGTGATGACGACGATGAGCGCGGTCAAGATTCCTCCGGGTACGGCGCGCGCCGCGTGCCGGCGCGCCGGATGGGGCGTGCCCTGCTGGACGGATCCCGGCGCATACCGGGCGTCGGACGGGAAGGTAGACACGGCACGGGTGCCTGCCAACATTCGCCGCTTGTTGTGACCCGCTTTTTTCCGCTATCTTTTCGGCCATGCTGACCGAATCCCAGCGACGACAGCTTCTCGGGCTGGCGATCCTCGCGCTCGCCCTGTTCGTCGGACTCAGCCTGATTCCCGTATCGCTCTTCGGTGACGGCGCACGCGCGCTGTTCCCCGACGGCAATATCATGGGCGTGCTCGGCGCTGCCATTGCGCGCGTAGGGTTCGGCGTGTTCGGCGCAGGCATCCTCCTCGTGCCCGTCGTGCTCGTGCTGTCCGGTGCGCGCCTGTTCGGCTGGCTCGAGCAGTCGGCAGCGGGCCGCTGGGCGGCGTTCCTGGCGGGCCTGGCGTTCCTGCTGCCGGCCATCGCCGCACTCTGGGCGGACAATGCACAGTTCGAGAACTCACCCTTCCTGCCCGAGGCAGCCGCCGGCTGGATCGGTCGCACACTCGCGCTGCCACTCGTCGCACTGCTCGGCATCGTCGGCGCACTGATCACCTTCGTCATCCTGCTCATCGCGCTGACCATCGCGACGCTCGGCTGGCCCGAACGTGAGGAGCGTGACCGGGAGGACGACGTCGCATACCCGGAGCTCGAGCCGGTGCCCGCGTTCGCTTCGGCAGCGCCGCCGGCAGAGGAGCAGGGCGGCGGCGACGGCGTAGTGAAGGCGACGGCGCGCGCACTCACCGACGGTGCACGTGCGGCGCTCAGTCCGCTGCGTGCGGTGAAGAAGGCCGCCCGCAGCGAGCACGGCCTGGAGGACACCGGCAACCCCGGCTCCGACGACCGTCCGCCGGTGCACCTGCTGAGTGAAGGCGTGGCGCGCGACCACGCGCTCAGCGCGAGCGAGCTCGACCGACTGGGCGAGGTACTGATCCAGACGCTGCGCACGTTCAAGGTCGAGGGTCAGATCGCGGGTCGCACGACGGGGCCGGTCGTCACGCAGTTCGAGGTCGTACCGGCGCCGGGCGTGAAGGTGAACCGGATCGCCGCGCTCGATGCCGACCTCGCGCTCGCACTGCGCGCACCGAGCATCCGCATCGTCGCACCGATCCCCGGGAAAGGCGCGGTCGGCGTCGAGGTGCCGAATCCCGAGCCGGACACGGTCTATCTCCGACCGCTCCTCGAGACGGCTGCGTTCCAGAAGGCGCGCGGCGTGCTGCCGCTCGCGCTTGGCCGTGACCTGACCGGCAAGCCGTACGTCGCAGACCTGGCGCGCATGCCGCACCTGCTCATCGCGGGTGCGACCGGGTCGGGCAAGTCGATCTGCATCAATACGCTGATCACGTCGCTGATCTACCGCCACTCGCCGCGCACGCTGCGACTGCTGATGATCGACCCGAAGATGGTCGAGCTCAGCATGTACGCGGACCTGCCGCACCTGAGGCATCCCGTCGTCACGCATCCGCAGGATGCTGCGACCGTACTCAAGTGGGCGGTGATGGAGATGGAGCGGCGGTATGCGCTGCTGTCGGTGAACGGCACGCGCTCACTCGCCGAGTTCAACCAGCGCGTCGACGACGGCGTGCCGCTGAAGCGCGCGGAGCCGGTGGGCGACGAGAACGATCCCGATCGGTGGACCTACAACGAGGGACCGCTGCCGTACATCGTCGTCGTCGTCGATGAGCTGGCCGATCTGATGATGACCGTGCAGGCGGAGATCGAGAAACCGCTCGCGCAGCTCGCGCAGAAGGCGCGCGCGATCGGGATCCATCTGATCGTTGCGACGCAGCGGCCGAGCGTGAACGTCATCACCGGCCTGATCAAGGCGAACTTCCCGTGCCGTATCGGCTTCCGTGTCAGCTCGAAGGTCGACTCGCGCACGATCCTCGACCAGAACGGTGCGGATGCACTGCTCGGCAACGGCGACATGCTGTTCCTGCCGCCCGGCACGTCCGACCCGGTCCGCATCCAGGGCGCGTACATCTCGACCGAGGACACCGAGCGCCTGATGTCGTGGTACCGCGAGCGCGCAGTCGACCAGCCGCGCGTCGAGGACGACATCCTCGAGTATGTCCGCTCGCGCGAGGCGACCGCGGAGGCGGACGATCAGCTCGAGATGATGGAGGAGCGCGACGAGCTGTTCCGGCAGGCGGCCGAGATCTGCATGCAGCACAACCAGGGCTCGACGTCACTGCTGCAGCGGCGGCTGCGCGTCGGGTACGGCCGCGCCGCTCGCATCATCGATCAGCTCCACAACGCGGGCATCCTCGGCCCGCCCGACGGCTCGAAGCCGCGCGAGGTGCTCGTCGGTCTGGAGTCACTGGACCACGTGCTCGGCGAGGATCGATAGATCGGGCGGCGCATCAGGGACGCCGCGCGAACACACGCGCACCAACGACAGGCGAGGAGGCGACGCGGCATGTTTGCCGCGCTGCGCGCGCCGCAGCGCACTGCGGACAGCACCCACCTGAACCGGGCAGCCGGATCATGCGGAGCCACATGACGCTCACGGCGGCGCTGCTCGCCGTCCTTGCGACGGGGGCATGCCGCTCGCTGTCGACACGGGCCCCGATTGCGCCTCTGTCGTTTGCGGACGCGGACTCGGTCGCAACCTCCGTCGTGGCGCCGGGCGTGACCCACGTGCAGGTGATCGATGGACGGGGCCCGTGGTCGATTCACGTGCTCGAGGTCGAGGCGGACCGGTGCACGCCGTTGCTCGAGGCGAGGAAGCCGGGATCGGACCTGCATGCACGGGCCACCACGTCCGCGATCGGCGGGGACGCACTGGCAGCCATCAACGCGGACTTTTTCATCCTTCCGCGGGGAACGCCGGTCGGCGCGCACGTAACGAACGGCGTCGTGCTGACGGGCCCGACCGACCGACCGATCGTCGGGGTCGTCGATCCCACCGTATCGCCGGGAGCCCCCTGGCAGACGGGCACGGGCCGCATGCGCGGGCACGCACGTGTTCGCGACGACAGCGCGGCGATCACACAGGTGAACCGCCCGGCGACCCCGACGTCGGCGTATCGCGGCACGACGGACGGGCTGACGCTCTACACCGCCCGGATCGGAGACGCCGTGCCCGCCGATAGTGCCGCCCGTCGCGTCGTGCTCACGATGATCGACGGTGACGAGGCCGCTGGCCGTGCGGTCGTGGTGAGCGCTGACTCGCCCGCCGTCGCGACCGGGATGAGCGCCGGCACCGGGGTGTTCCTCGCGCATGGCAGCGCGCGCGACTGGGCGCGCCGGCGCAGCCCGGGCGACACGGTTGCCTGGCGCGCAGACGTCGTCGTCGTGCCACCGGAGTGGTCTTCCGCTGCGCCGGGCGAGGGGCGTGGCGCGCAGACTGCCGCCATGGCCGCCCCCGTCCGCGAGGCGGTTGGTGGCTTCCCCGAGCTTCTGCGCGATGGCCGCCCGGTCCTCGACCAGCAGCGCGTGGTGCCCGCATTCGGCGTGAATCGTCATCCGCGCACGGCAATCGGCTGGAGCGGCGCGGATCGGCTGTTCCTCGTTGTCGTCGACGGCCGACAGCCCGACGCGAGCGTGGGGATGTCGCTGGACGAGCTGACCTGGGTGTTCCAGCGGCTGGGCGCCACGCACGCGGTGAACCTGGACGGCGGCGGCTCGTCGGCGATGGTCGTGCAGGGGCGTGTGGTGAACTCGCCTTCGGACCGCGAGGGTGAGCGGGCGGTCGGCAACGCACTGGTGCTGGCCGGCTGCGGCGCTGTCGGGTCGCGGCAGTAGGCTGACTCGCCGACCAGTGATGAGCTGACCCCCGAAACCTGATCCACTTATAATCTGACTCCGGCGCACCGAACGCGGAGGAGTCATGCGCAAGAGCAGGTTCACGGAGGAGCAGAAGGTCGCTGCGGTCAAGGAGGCGGAGG